>VMHT01192274.1_pt1 | contig 22009 bp, 22 predicted proteins | sample 4693611 | NCBI WGS metagenome assembly VMHT01 (sample SAMN12280063, study PRJNA550983) | marine metagenome | isolation source: seawater sampled from same location over 5 years 0.02-0.2 micron viral filtrate | place: USA: collected off the coast of southern California halfway between the port... ...
TTAAATATATTTAGAAAAAAATATCAATTACCAACACTCAAAACTATCACTAAAAGTAGATATAAAATTTCCCAATTAAAAATTTGATGTTACAACATTTAAAATTTCTTTTTAGTATTTTAAGTAAGAAACAAAAAAAAAGGTTTTACTTACTGCTAAGCTTCATGGTTTTAGTAAGTTTTTTTGAAATATCTAGTATTCTGCTTCTTGTAGATTTCGTTAATTTTTTAAGCTTAGAAAACTATAGCGAATATAATGGGATTCTAGAAAAGTTTTTCGATACTTTTGGCCTTAACTTTAATTTCTCAGAAATTCAACCGAGAGGATTATTTATAATCTCAATCTTATTTTTAAGTTCAATTTTTTTATTAGTTGAAACTTATCTTTCGGCAAAATTTTCAAGTATAACTTCTGGTGAGATTGAAACAAATTTATTTAAGTATTATTTAAAGAGAGATTACTTAATACATATAAATCTTACTTCTGATAAACTTTTAAACAATATATACGAGCTAGTTAGACGAACTACTGAATTTGTGCTCTCTCCATGTTTGATAATTTTATCAAAATTACTATTTTTAGGTCCGCTAATTCTGGGATTAGCTTTATATAAGCCACAAGTGACTTTTGTCGCGTGTTTTATTTTTATAGGAATTTATTATATCTTTTTTAGATCTTTTAAAGAAAGACTATCAAAACTAGGTAAATCTGAGTCTAACGCTACTAAAAATAAATTTGGAGCTCTTCAAGATGGTTTTGGAGGAATAAAAGAGACAAAATTGTTAAATAAATTTAATTTTTTTATTTCTAAATATAAAGAAATATATTCAACCCTGACTGAACTGTCTATTCAAAGAGCCTTAATTTCTAAAGCTCCGAAAAATTTGATAGAATTTTTTACTTTTAGTTTATCAATATTTCTTATCATATATCTTACTAAAAATTTAGGTTATAACTTAAATCAAATAATATATACAGTTGCATTCTTTATTATATGTGCTTACAAAATTATACCAGCTTTCCAACAAGTTTATTACCACTTAAATATTGTTAAATATCATATAGCTGCTTTAGAAGAACTAACTCCAGATTTAAAAGAAATGAAAAAAAGTGTTTCAATTGAAAAGGAAGCAGAAATTCAAAATTCACAATTTATTAATTTTAAAAAAATTTATCTTAACAAGTTAAATTTTAATTATGAGAACAGTTCTGCACCTACAATTAAAGACATATCTTTAAGTATATCTAGAGGCGAACGAATAGCCATAACGGGCCCAAGCGGTGCAGGTAAAACTACATTAATTAATATTATTTCGTGTCTTATTAGACAAAGTAGTGGAGAAATAATAGTAGATAAAGAAAAATTAAGTGAAACTAATTTTCCTCATTGGCAAAAGTTAATTGGCTTCGTTCCTCAAAATGTTTATTTAACAAAAAATTCAATTAAAGAAAATATAGCTTTTGGAGAGAAAGTTGAAAAAATAAAAAAAGATAAAATTCAAGATCTAATTAAATTTTCCCAACTCACAAATGTTGTAGAAAACTTACCTGAAAAAGAAAATACATTAATTGGAGAAAGAGGAATAAAATTATCTGGAGGTCAGCAGCAAAGAATTGGTATAGCTAGAGCATTATACAATGATCCAAAAATTTTAATATTTGACGAAGCGACTAATGCCTTAGATATGTTAACTGAAAATGAAATTTTAAATTCGATAAGTAAATTAAATAAAGATTTAACTATAATAATGATAGCCCATAGAATGGACGTTGTAAAAAAATTTGATAAGATAATTTTTTTGAATAATGGAAGACTAGAGGGCTTTAGCTCATATTCTGAGCTTGTAAAAAAAAATAAAGACTTTAAAGAATTAGCTGAAGGAAAAGATTATAATGAATAAAATTGAAAATCACTCTCCAAGTATTAACGTTTCTAAATCATCAGAGTTATTAAGGAAGTGTTTGGCAAGTAATTGGATATCTACGAGTGGTAAATATGTAAGTGAATTTGAAAAAAAAATTTCTTCTTATACTGGTGCTAAATTTACTATAGCTTGCAACTCTGGAACAGCTGCTCTACAGGTTGCTTTAAGAATTGCTGGCGTAGAACAAAAAGACGAAGTAATAGTACCGACACTAACTTTTGTAGCTACGATAAATAGTATCATTTATAATCAAGCAACACCAATTTTCATGGATTGTGACGATTATTACAATCTCGATATTGATAAAACAATCGAGTTTTTGAAAAATAAAACAATTTTAAAAAAAGGTTATTGTATAAATAAAAGAAGTAAAAAAAAAATTAAAGCTATCTTACCAGTTTATGTTTGGGGTAATGCAGTAAAACTAAAAAAACTAAAAACTATAGCAAAAAAAAAAAATATCAAAATTATCGAGGATGCGAGTGAAGCATTAGGAACTTTTTTAAATATAGGAAAAAAAAAGAAACACGCAGGCCTGCAGGGATTGGCTGGCTGTCTGTCTTTTAATGCTAATAAGATAATTACTACAGGAGGAGGTGGAGCAATAATTACCAACAATGCTAGATTTGCAAAAAAAGCATTGTACTTAACAACTCAAGCAAAATCTAAATCTTTAAACTTTATTCATAATGATGTTGGATATAATTATAGATTGACCAGTTTACCAGCTACATTAGGCTTAGCACAGATACAAAAAATTAAGCCTATAATTAGAATTAAAACTAATAATTATAATTATTACAAAAAAAAAATGAACGAACTAGATAATTTTAGGATAGCTGAGGTTCCTACTGGTGCAATGAATAATCATTGGATGAATATTCTTCAAATTGATACTAAAAAAAAAGTTTCAAAAAACCTATTAATCAAAGAGTTTATAAAAAAAGGAATTCAAGCCAGACCAGTATGGAAACTCAATCATAAGCAAGTACCCTTCAAATCTTTTGAAAAGTATAAAATTTTAAAAGCCAACGAACTTTATAAAAGAAGTATTTGTTTACCCTCTGGCGCAACACTAAATAAAAAGAAAATAAACTTTATTATAAAAACTTTAAAAAAAATTAACCATAGAATTATTTGATGAAAAAAATCATTATTATTGGAGATGGTGGGCATGCAAATTCTGTTTTAGATGTTTTGTTGAGCAATAAAAAATTTAAATTCTCAGGATTTGTAGGCAAGACTAAAAAAAATAAAAAAGCTAAATGGGAAGATAAAGATATAAAAAAAATATTCAAAAAAGTAAAATATGCTGTCATTGGAATTGGTCAAATTAAAAGCTCAAGCTTAAGAATATCAATTTTTAAAAAATTAAAAAAAATTGGATTTAAGTTTCCAGTTTTAATTTCCCCTAATTCTTACGTATCGAAATCTGCTGTAATTAGAGAAGGCACTGTTGTCATGCATGGCGCTATAATTAACGCTAAAACATTAATTGGCAAGAACTGTATAATTAACTCTAAAGCTTTAATTGAGCATGACGTTGTTATTGGAGATAACTGTCATATCTCAACTAATTCAACAGTTAATGGCAACTCTAGAATTGGAGATAATTCATTTTTGGGTTCAAGTGCAACTGTAGTAAACAATATAAAGATTAGTAAATCAAAATTTATCAAAGCAGGAACATTAGTTAAAAAAAATCTAAAATGAAAATCAAAATATCACAAATGTTAGTTAATCCCAACGAGACAGTGATTAATGTTTTAAAAAAACTCAACCAAACAGGCGAAAGATGTTTAATTGTAGTTAATAAGCAAAATAGATTTTTAGGCACTATTACAGATGGAGATATTCGAAAAAGCATACTTAAAAAAGAAGGTTATTTAAGTAACATTAAAAAAATTTTTAATAAAAAAGCAGCATTTATTTTTAAGAGTAAGTTTAATCAAAATATAGCTGAGAGTATTTTAAGAAAAAAAAAACATATTTTATTACCTATTTTGGATAAAAAATTTAAACCTGTAGGTTTTTTTACAATTTATGGCTCAAGCGGTGGAGAATTAGAACTAAATAAAAATTTAATTTTTATAATGGCTGGAGGAAAAGGAAAAAGAATGCAGCCATTTACATCTATACTGCCCAAACCTTTAATACCATTCAAAGGCAAACCAGTAATCACTCATATAATGAATACGTTCAAGTCTAATGGGTTTAATAAATTTTTTGTTTCCATTAATAATAAAAATAATGTTTTGAAATCATATCTTAGTGAGATGAGAAAAATGTACAATCTTAACTTAATAAAGGAAAATAAGCCACTTGGATCAGCCGGTGCTCTAGGTAAACTTGGAAAACCTCAAGATTCATTTTTTGTGGTAAATTGTGACAGCTTACTAAAAATTAAACCAAAACAATTATTAAGTTTTCATAAAGAAAATAAAAATGATTTAACCATGGTGGCAGCACTAAAAGAATTTAATATTCCCTACGGTGTTTGTGAAGTAAATAAAAAAACTGGTAAACTAATTGATATGATAGAAAAGCCGAAGAAATATGTGATCGCAAACTCTGGAATGTATATAATGGAGCCACAAGTTTTACTTAATTTACCTAAAAAAAATTCTTTTGGAATGAATGAATTAATTAAAATTCTAATTAAAAAGAAAAAAAAAATTGGTGTTTTTCCAATTAAAGACTCTGATTGGAAAGATACAGGCAATTGGTTTGACTACATGAAGGCTATCCAACAAACTCAATAAATTTTTGATAAGCTATGATTAAAAAAAATAATAAAGGATTACCTCTTGAAATAAAATATTGCGTTGAATGTAATTTATCTAACCAAAGACCAACATCAATTAATGAATATTTTCACACCAAAGACTCTTCACAAAAAACAGTCGAATTTGATGAAAATGGAATTTGCGCAGGCTGCAACTTTGTTAAAAAGGAATTTGATGAAACAATTAATTGGCAAGAAAGAGAAGAGGAGCTAGCAGAACTTTGCAATAAACACAGAAAAAATAATGGTGAATATGATTGTCTGGTTCCAGGTTCTGGTGGAAAGGATAGTGTATTTGCTTCTCATATACTTAAGTATAAGTACAAAATGAATCCACTTACAATTACTTGGTCACCGCATTTATATACTGATATAGGATGGAAAAATTTTCAAAACTGGTTACAAAAAGGTGGATTTGACAATTATCTATACACGCCCAATCATTTAATTCACAAAAGAATTACCAGAGAAGCAACGATAAGAATATTGCACCCTTTTCAACCTTTTATTTTAGGTCAAAAAACTTTTGCCGTAAAAATTGCCGATAAACTTAACATACCATTAATTTTTTATGGAGAGATGCAAGGTAAAGGGGGAAAAAAAGTTTCTCATTTAGCAAAAACTTTTGCGGATACAAAAGGCCAAAAAGGTTTTGAAATGGATCCTTTAGAAGGAAAAAAATTTGAAGACGTATATCTTGGCGGAAAACAAGTAAAAGAATATCTTGATGAAGGAATATCCTTATCTGAATTACAAAGTTATAAGCCGTTAGATATTGAAATAATTTATAAAAAAAAAATTGAATTTCACTATTTAGGTTATTATCTAAGATGGATTCCTCAAGAAATGTATTATTATGCAGTAAAACACACAGACTTCAGCGCTAATCCACAAAGAAGTGAAGGCACATACTCTAAGTATATAAGTTTAGATGACAAGATTGATGGTTTCTTTTTTTACACTAGCTATATAAAATTTGGTATCGGAAGAGCTATGCTAGAGTCAGCACAAGAAGTAAGACACGGTCATTTAAATAAAGAAGAAGGTAGAGAGCTAATAAAAAAATTTGATGGAGAGTATCCCGAAAAATACGAGAATGAATTTTATGATTATATCTCTATGAAAAAAGAAGAATTTTTAGAGACTTGTGATAAATTTAGACCAGACCATATTTGGGAAAAAAAATCTAATTTTTGGAAACTAAAAAAAAATCTTTAGAAAATTGTATAAAAGAATTATTTCAAGACTAGATATTAAAAATGGTATACTAGTAAAAGGTATCAGCTTAGAAGGTCTTAGGAATCTTGGAGACCCCGAATATTTTTCTCAAAAATATTATAATGAAAAAGTAGATGAAATTCATTTTCAAGATGTAGTTGCTAGCCTTTATAATAGAAATGTTTTGTTTAAAATTATTGAAAGAAACTCTAAAAAAGTTTTTGTAAACGTCTCTGCAGGTGGAGGAATCAAAAGTGTAGATGAAGTCGATAAATTACTACGCCTTGGAGTAGACAAGGTAGTAATTAATTCTGCTGCGGTAAGAAACCCAAAAATTTTGGAAAATTTAGTAAAAAGATATGGTTCATCTACTATTTCTGTAAATATTGAAACGGCAAAAATTAGCAATAATTATGAAGTATTAATCGAAACGGGTAGAGAAAGAACTGGGTTAGATCTTTTTAAATGGATAGATCAAATTCAAAATTATCAAGTTGGTGAGATAATAGTGACTGAGATTCCTTTAGAAGGTAAAAGTCAAGGTTATAATATCCAACTTTTTGAAGAATTAAGAAAAAAGGTAAGTGTTCAATTAGTTGCGCATGGAGGTGCTGGACCATTAGAAAATATTGTAGAAATTTTCAAAAGGTGTGATGTAGATGGAGTTTCGATATCATCTTTATTTCACTACTATTATCTCACTAAATCAAATGTAGCTGAATTAAAAGGTAGCAACTACTTTTTACAATCAGTTAAAGATACGGAAAAAACTGGAACTTCTATAAAAGATCTAAAGAAATATCTTTTGTCTAAAGGGGTCAAAGTTAGAATATGAACAAAAAACCTATTATTGGATTAATAGATACCGGGACCTCTAATATTAGAAGCGTGAGTTATGCTTTAAACGAATGTAATTCTGAAGTTATTCATATATCAAAAAATTTAAATACTAATATTGATGCTTTAGTTGTACCAGGAATAGGTAGTTTTGAATATGTAATGCAAAAAATAAAAAAAGAAAAATTGGATAAACTAATTTTAGAAAAGGTCGAAAAAATTCCTAGTTTATTTATATGTGTTGGAATGCAAATACTTTTTACGGAAAGTTACGAATTTGGTCATCATAAAGGGCTTAATTTGTTTAATGGTAAGGTTAAAAAAATTGATGAAAATTTAAATACACCATCAGGAAAAAGAAAAGTACCATTTATCGGTTGGAATCGCATTAGCAAAAAAAAAGAATGTCAAATATTTCAAAATGTCCAAAATGATGAATTTTTTTATTTTACCCATTCTTATTATGTTCAACCTTCTGATCAAGATATCATTTCAAGCGAAGCCAATTATTTAGATTTTAAGTATTGTTCAAGTATTTCAAAGAAAAATATTTACGCGACTCAATTTCATCCAGAAAAAAGTGGAAAAGAGGGATTAAAACTTTATCAAAATTTTATTAACTTAATATGAAAAAAAATAAACTTTTCATATATCTAGATCAGCCTGCAGGAAATCAACAGTTAGAGAAGGTATTTCCAAAGAAAATGCAATTAAGAAATTACAAGATAGAATATATATCAACCCAAAAAATTAATTTTTCTAAAAAACAAATAAATGAATATTATAAAAGGACGCCCAAGAAAGATGTTCCAAATTTTATAAAAAATTTAAGCAATTTAACTGAATTTGAAAATTTTTTAAAAAAATTAAATAAAAAAGATTTAATATTTATAAGGGAAAGATCTGTCACGGCAGATAAAAGAAAAAATTTTGATTTATATTTATTTAAAAAATATAATATTAGAACTATTTTCCTAGATTATTATCCTTGGATAGAATGTAATTTTAAAAAAGAATTTTTTATTAATTTTATGAGACTTACTTGGAGATATTATAATTTTTTTATTGGAAATTTATTTAAGATTGATTATTCACCCCATTATATTATTGGTTCCGGTCAGTATAACAAATTAAGAAATTTAAACCAAAAAAAAACTAAATATATAGATGCCCCAAGTCTATGGATAGATTTTAAAAAGAAAATCAAGAATAAGAGAGATTTAATTATCTACGTAGATGAGAATATATTTTATTCAAGAGATCAATTTTTATTTGGGAACTATAAAAATCATAAAAAAGTGAGTGATACCAAATTGTTTTTAATAAATTTATTAAATTTTTTCGAAATAATAGAAAAAAAATTTAATAAAAAAGTTATAATTAGCTGTTCAAAAAAGCACATTTATTCCAAAAATTTATTTGGCAATAGAAAGATCATCTATGGAAAAACGTTACAACTTATTAGTGAGTCTAAGTTAGTATTGGGGCATAGAGGAGACTCACTTTATCAAGCTTTGTATTCAAAAACGCCAGTTCTATTATTGAAGTCAAAATTTTTTGATTTAAAAAAAAACACCTATATTAATTCAAGATCAATTAATCACTTTAATAAAAAATCTTACTTTATAGAAGATTATTTAAAAAATAAAGTTGATCTCGATTTTACCATTGATAAAAATTTTTACAATTCTATTTTCAAAAATTATTTTTTATCTCCTGGTACTAAAAAAGAAAATTTTTCAAATAAAATAGAAACTGAATTAAACAAAATTTAATTTATGAAAAAAATATCTGTAATTGGTTTAGGATTTGTTGGTTTACCAACATTTTTAATATTATCTAATATTAAAAAAAATAATAAGTATATTTATGAAGTAGAAGGAATCGAGAAACACAATAGTAATGGTTTGTTAATTAAAAAAAATTTTGAAAATAATCATAATTGGATAAATTCATCAGATAAGAATTTTAATAAATTTTTTGAAAAGGCCGCAAAAAGGAAAGAAATTAAAATTAAAACAAACCTAGATTCTATATCTGAGTCAAAAATAATAATTGTTAGTATCAATTTTGATTTTAATAGTGAGTCTAAAAATCATTTTAAAAATTTAAAAATGATATCTTCGAATATCGCTAAAAAAATTAATAAAAAAACTTTAGTAATATTTGAGACAACTTTACCTCCTGGAACAACAGATAATGTAATTATTCCAATATTTAAGGAAACTTTAAAAAAAAGAAAAATAAAAATAAAAGATATATTTTTTTGTTATTCTTTTGAAAGAGTAATGCCAGGTGAAAACTATATAAATTCTATAGTATCAAATTACAGATGTTATTCAGGAATAAATAAAGAGTCTAAAATGATGTGTAAAAAATTTTTACAAACATTTATTCACTATAAAAAATATAGATTAACTGAACTTGATAAAATTATTGAATGCGAAACTGCAAAAGTACTTGAAAACTCTTATAGAGCTTCAAATATCGCATTGATTGATGAATGGACAAAAGCAAGTGAGGTTTTAAATATCAATTTAAATAAAGTTATAGAGTCAATAAAATTGAGAAACACTCATTCGAACATTATGTGGCCCGGACTTGGTGTAGGAGGATATTGCTTAACAAAAGATCCAAGTTTCATTAAATTCTCAGTAAGTAAGTATTATAAAAAAAAAATCAGTTTTCCATTTATTTCTAGCACTTCGAAGATTAATAAAGGAATGGTAAACACATCTGTAAATTTAATTAAAAAGAAAGTTAAAAATTTAAAAAAAAAGAATGTATTAATATGTGGAGTCTCATATAAAGAAAACACTTCAGATACAAGATTTAGTCCAAGTATAGATTTAATAAAAAAAATTAAAAATAAATGTGCTAAAATTTCTGTTTTGGACCCGTATCATCAATCAGAAATTAATGAATTAAAAAAAATCAATTTTGTTAGAACACTAAATAAAAATTTTGATATTTTAATCTTTTGCGTAAAACATAAAGAATTTGATAAAATTTCTTTTAATAAAATTAGTTTTTCAAAAAAAACAAAAGTATTTGATTTAAATAGAGTCTTAACTAATAAACAAAAAAAAGTATTAAATGCAAAAAAAATAGAAATATATGAAATTGGTGTTAATTAATGAAAAGTAAAAAAAAAGTATTAATTACAGGAGGAGCCGGTTTTATTGGTTTTCATCTTAGTAAGAAACTTTTATCAGAAGGTTTTAAAGTTGATTTAATTGACAATTTATCAAGAGGAAAAAAAGATTTGGAATTAAATAAATTGCTTAAAAGTAAAAACGCCAAATTTAAAAATGTAGATCTATCACAATCAATAAATCTTAAAAATAAAAATTATGATTATATATTTCATTTAGCTGCAATCGTAGGAGTTAAAAATGTTATAGAAAACCCTTCGAATGTTTTAAAAAAAAATATTAAATTATTAATGAATCTTTTAGAATTTTCCTCAAAACAAAAAAGTATTAAAAGATTTTTTTTCCTTTCTACCAGTGAGGTATACGCAGGATCGTTGAAAAATAAGTTATTAAAATTTCCAACTAATGAAAAAAATATATTAAGTTTAGAAAATTTAGGAAATAAACGAAGTACATATATGTTATCAAAAATTTATGGAGAAGCTCTTTGCCATTTTTCAGGTGTTCCTTTTACGATTTTGAGACCTCACAATATTTTTGGAGAGAGGATGGGCATGTCTCATGTAATACCAGAATTAACGATGAAAATTTTAAAGAAAGACAAAAACTTAACAGTTTATAATTATAATCACAAAAGGGCTTTCTGCTATATTGATGACGCTATAGAGATGATAATTAAAATTATGTATTCAAAAAAAACATTAGATAGAACTTATAACTTGGGGGACCCAAGAAAAGAAATATCGATTTCTGAATTAGCAAAAAAGATAATTAAAATTTTAAAAAAAAAATAAAAAAATAAAATTTAAAAAATTAAACAATTTTTCACCGACTAGAAGATTACCTAGTATGAGAAGTCTTTCTCGTGATATTAATTTGAAATTTAAATCATCTTTTGATTTCAATTTATTAAAGACTGTAGAGTGGTATAAAAAAAATATAAAAAGATAGATGAAAATAAAGATTATTGCTGAAGCAGGTGTAAACCACAATGGAAATATCCATCTAGCAAAAAAAATGATTTCTAAAGCTTCAGCTATTGGAGCAGACTACATTAAGTTTCAATCATATAAAGTTGACGAGCTTTTACTAAAAGATACTAAAAAAGCCCAGTATCAAATCAATAATAGCAAAAAAAATGAAAACCAATACAGGATGTTAAAAAAATTAGAACTTAAAGATAAAGATTATTACACTCTTTTAAATTTTTGCAAAAAAAAGAGAATTAATTTTTTACTTTCTTTTTTCGATGTTAAAAGTTTAAAATGGATAAAAAAACTAAAACTTAAAGAAATAAAGATTCCATCGGGTGAGATTAATAATTTTCCTTTAATTAAAGAAATAGGAAAATTAAAAAAAAAAGTAATTCTTTCTTCAGGTATTTCAACTACAAAAGAAATTGAAAGTGCAATTAAAATTTTAAATAAAAATGGAACCTCGAAAAAAAAAATTACTGTTTTACATTGCAATACAGAATATCCAACGAAACTTAAAGATGTAAATATGAGAGCGATGCTTTCAATCAAAAACTTTTTTAAAGTTAACGTAGGATATTCAGATCATACATTAGGTTACGAGGCTTCTATGGCAGCAGTCTGCTTAGGAGCTACGACCATTGAAAAACATTTCACTTTAAATAACCGCTTTGAAGGTCCAGATCATAAAGCTAGCTTGAACCCAGTGGAATTTAAAAATTTTATAACAAAAATTAGAAATATAGAGCTTTTACTTGGAAGCAGTATAAAAAAGCCAAGTTTAAGTGAATTAAGAAATAAAAAATTTATAAGAAAATCAATAGTAGCTAAATTTAAAATAAGAAAAGGAGAGAAATTAACTTTAAAAAATTTAACAACAATGAGACCAGGCACTGGTATTTCGCCAGATAAATTTCCTAAAATCTTAAATAAAAAAGCCAAAAAAAATTATTATAAAGGTGATTTTATATGAAAAAAAAAATATGTGTAATTACGAGCTCAAGAGCTGAATATGGTCTATTAAAAAATGTAATTAAAAAAATTTCCAAACATAAAAAAATGAAATTACAATTAGTTGTTTCTGGAACACACTTATCAGAGCAGTACGGTTTTACCAAAAAAAAAATTATTGAAGATAAAATTAAAATATCAAAAGAAATCAAAATAGTTCAAAAAAAAGATAAACCAGAAGATATTTGTAAATCATTTTCTTTAGCTATAGAGGGTTTTAGTAAAGCTTTTAAGCAACTTAAGCCAGATTGCATTATAATTTTAGGAGATAGATATGAAATTCTTGCATCAGCTTATGCTGCATTAATATATAATATTCCCAAAATACATTTACACGGAGGTGAACTTACTGAGGGCATAATTGACGATGCGACTAGACATTCAATTACAAAAATTTCTGATTTCCATTTTGTAAGTCACAAAATTTATAAAAGAAGAGTAATACAGCTAGGAGAAAGTCCAAAAAATGTTTTTTTAATCGGCGCTATGGCTATCGAAAATATTAAAGAGCATAAAATAGATATACAAAAAACGATCGAAAAAAATCTTAAAGTAAAATTTAAAAAAAGATTATTATTAGTTACATTGCATCCTACGAATTTAGATAAAAAATTGACAAGTATAACTATCAATAATTTACTTAAAGCATTAAGATTTTTTAAAGATTATACAATAGTTTTTACATATCCTAATCAAGACACTTTTGGGAATATAATTATTAGAAAAATTAAAACGTTTATAAAAAAAAGAAATAATTGTGTATTTGTAAAAAATCTTGGAACACAAAATTATTTTTCTCTAATTAAATTATCAAATTGTATTATTGGTAATTCATCAAGCGGAATAATTGAAGTTCCATCTTTTAGTAAACCAACAGTAAACATTGGAACTCGTCAAAGAGGAAGAATTACAGCTGGGAGTGTTATAAATTGTGATATTTCATTAATTTCTATTAAAAAAGCAATTAACAAAGCATTAAAAATAAAATTTAAAAATAACAATAATCCCTTTGAGGTTAAAAATAAAATTGCATCTTCGGAAATAATTAAATTTTTAAAAAATTATAATTTTAAAAACTTCAAATTAGATAAGAAATTTTATGATTTATAAAAGACAAAAAGTCGTTTTTATTGGCAATCTTATTTTTTCAAAAGAGTTACTTAAAACTGTGCTAACAAATAAAAAATTTGAAGTTGTTGGCATAATATCAAAAAATAAATCTTCTTATAATTCTGATCAGCATAGTTTAAGATCTATCTCAAAACGTGAAAAAATAAAGTATTTTAATTTTACTAAAGATAGAAAAAAAAAAATGAAATTTTTTATTAAAAAATTAAAACCAGACTACATTTTTTGTTTTGGATGGTCTCATATACTTAATTCCGATATACTCAAAATTCCTTTAAAAAAAAGCTTAGGATATCATCCAACTTTATTACCAAGAAATAAAGGTCGTCACCCAATAATATGGACAATTATATTAGGTTTAAAAAAGACTGGATCAACTTTTTTTGCCATGGATATGAAAAAAGAAGTGGACAGCGGACAAATTTTATCACAAAAAAATTTAAAAGTTAATAATAGCGAAACGTCTACGACACTTTATAAAAAATTAATACTTACAGCCAAAAAACAACTTAAATATCTACTCGATAACATGGAAGACAAAAAATTTTATAAAAAAAGAGCAAATGGTTTATTTAATAATTATTGGAGAAAAAGAACTTTTGAAGATGGAATAATTGATTGGAGGTCAGGGTATAAATCTATAATAAGATTAGTGAATGCTTTAAAAAAACCGTATCAGAATGCTAGTATCAGATATAAAAGTAAATTTATTCAAGTAAAAGATTGTAAACTATTAAAATACAATTTAATAAATTATCATAATATTGAACCGGGAAAAATTTTAAATATTAATAAAAAAAAAAATTTTATTGATGTAAAATGTTACGACAAAGTATTAAGATTAACAATTACAAAACCAATTAAAGATAAATTTACAAGAGGAAATTATTTATGAGAAAAATATTAGTAATTTCTCCTCATCCAGATGATGAGATACTTGGTTGCGGAGCAACTCTTTCAAAATTTAAAAATAAATCTATTAATTGGATAATAGTTACCAAAATGTCAAAAAGTTCTGGTTATTCAAAAAAACAGATTATTAACAGAGAGAAAGAAATTAAGTTAATCTCAAAAAAACTAAAAATTAAAAAGACTTTTAATTTAAACTTTGACACCGGAACATTGCACAAAGGAAACTTAGGTCAACTTATAAAAAATATATCCACTATACTAAAAAAAGTGAGACCAGATACAATATTTTGCCCTTTTATTAACGACTCTCATTCAGATCACTTTTTTATTGCACATTCAATCAATTCAATATTAAAAGTTTTTAGACACCCTTATATTAAATTAGTTTTAATGTATGAAACATTATCAGAAACAAATTTTAATTACGTAAAGAAAAATTTTAAACCTAACTATTATATTGATATTTCAAAACATTTAAAAAATAAAATTGCCTTAATGAGAATATATAAATCTGAATTTAAAAAACATCCTTTTCCTAGAAGTATAAAATCAGTTAAAGCTTTGGCAGAAATAAGAGGATCAGAGTCAGGTTATAATTATGCTGAGTCCTTTAAGCTAATATTTTCAAGAAGCGAGAATTAGTTTTTAGAATTATTTTTATTAATTAAAGTTATAATGTAATGATTAAAGGAAAAAAAATTCTTGCAATTATTCCTGCCAGAGCAGGTAGTAAAAGAATAAAAAATAAAAATTTCTTAAAACTCTATGATGACTATAGTTTGTTGGATTTTTCTTATAACTCTATTATTAATTCAAAGTATATAGATGATTTTATTTTATCTTCAGATAGTAAAAAAATCTTAAATTTTGGAAAAAAAATTGGATTTAAATCAAATATATTAAGGCCAAAAAAATTAGCCAAAGATAAAGCTCTAACAGAAGATGTTATTTTACATGTAATCAAAAAGATAAAAAAAAAATATGATATAATCTTATTAATTCAAGTAACCTCTCCCTTAAGAACTGCCTCTGATATAGATTGTGCATTAAAAAAATTCATTAAAAAAAAATATATATCTCTAATTTCAATATCTAGATCAAAAATTAAAAAGAAATTTAATATAGACATTAATAGAAAGGGTATTTTGAAAAAAAACTTTTTTTCCGTTAAACGAAAAAAAATTTATTATAATATAAATGGAGCTATTTATATTTGTAATTTTGACTTTTTTAAAAAATTTAAAAGTTTCTATTCTAAAAATACTGGATACTATTTAATGCCAAATAAAAGATCTTTAGATATAGACACAAAATTTGATTTAGAAAAATTTAAATCTTATTTTGGTGTTTTTAAAAGCAATTAGCTATGATTAAAAAAATTTCATATATCATTTTTTCTTTTCTTAATTTTTTAGATAAAATTTTGAAACTGATAACAAAGAGAAGCTTTCTGATTTGGTTTAAAGATTTCTTGGAAAAAGATTCTTATAAAAAAATCAAATTAGATAATGATAAAACTGAATTAGAGTTTTTTACTCCTAATTACCTTACCAATTGGCTTGTAAACGATTTTTACTCTAAAGAGCCAGAAACATTAGATTGGATAAGAAATTTTGAAAAAAAAGAAAAAAAAATAATATTTTGGGATATAGGAGCTAATATTGGTCTTTACTCAATTTTCGCTGCAAAAATTCATAAAAATATAAAAGTAATTAGCTTCGAGCCTTCAACAAATAATCTTAGAATATTATCAAGAAATATTTTCATTAATAATCTTGTAAATAAGATTAAAATTTTTCAATTACCTTTAGGAGATAAACCAAATAATTTTTCAAATTTTTCGGAAAGTTTATTTTTAGAGGGAGCAAGTCATAATTCTTTTGATCACGATTTAGATTTTGAAGGTAAAAATATTAAAATTACTAATAATTACAAGATATTAGGCACAACAATAAAGAATATAATAGAACAAAAAATTTTAGAATTACCAGATTATATAAAAATAGATGTGGATGGCATCGAACACCTTATATTAAAAGGAGCAGGAAATGTGCTTTCAAATGAGAATATAAAATCAATTCAGATTGAGATTAATGAAAAATATCAAGAACAATATAAGTCAATTTTAAATTTTATGAGAGAAAATGGATTTATCTTGAAAAATAAAAAACGTAACGAAAATTTATTAATATATAGAGATCCTAAGTTTTCAGAAACTTTTAATTATTTTTTTGTAAAAAAGCTGTAATAAGTTAATTGAATTAATTAAATATGAAAGTAATTATTTTAGCAGGAGGTCTAGGGACTAGATTATCGGAGTATACAAAAACCATTCCTAAACCAATGGTAAAAGTCGCAGGATATCCAATTATAATACATATAATGAATCATTATTTAAAACATGGCTTTAATAAGTTTTATATAGCAGCTGGATATAAAGGCTATGTAATAAAAAGATACTTTAAAAATTTTAAAAAAAATGGAGAATTTTTTAAGCACAAAATTTCTAATAAAAATTGTAAAATAGCTATAGTGAATACTGGATTGAATACTTTAACAGGAGGTAGATTAAAAAGACTTGCACACTATATTGATAAAAATGAAAACTTTTTCTTCACTTATGGAGATGGAATTTCATCTGTTAATATAAAAAAACTCTTACAATACCACAAGAAAAAAAATAAAATGATAACAGTCACAGCTGTTAGACCTCCAGCTAGGTTTGGTGAATTAAAGATGAAAAAAGATAAAGTTGTTTCATTCAAAGAAAAACCACAAACTAATTCGGGGTGGATAAATGGAGGTTTTTTTGTGGCTAAAAAAAATTTTTTTAATTTTATCAAGAATGATAATGATATCTTGGAAAAAAAACCTTTAGAAAAAGCATTAAAAATTGGCCAACTTAGCGCTTTTAAACACCAAGGTCTTTGGAAATGCATGGACACGATTAGAGATAAACAAATTATAGAAGATGTACTGAATAAGAAAAAAATATGAAAATATTTATTACTGGAGCTAACGGCTATTTAGGAAGGAGTTTTATTAAAAAGGCAGTAAAAAAAAATTTTAAAATTTTTGCTGTAACTAGAAAAAAAAAAAATAAGAAATTAAAAAATGTTAAATGGCTTGTCGGTAGAATTGATAAAAAATGGAAAGAATTGGGTAAAGCTGATGTTCTTTTACATTTTGCTACAGTAGGGGCGTATAATAAGTTTACTGAACTCGATAAAACTTTCGACTTTAACGTAAGCTTGTCGACGAAACTTCTTTTAAATTGTGTCCAGTTTAAATGCGATAAATGGATAATAGTTTCTACAAACAAAGAAAAAAAAATTGAAAGACTTTTAAAAACAAAAAAAATAAAAAAAAAAAATTTAAATGAACCACATTTTAATTATGCACTAACAAAATATATTTTTACACAACTTGCAAAAAAATTTGCACAATTATTTAATATTAAATGTAGAATTATAAAATTATTCCACGTTTACGGAGCTGATGAAACTAAGACTAGACTTTGGCCCTTACTAATGAGTCATTCTATTAATAATAAAAATTTAAATATGACCTCAGGACATCAAACTTATGACTTTAATCATATCGATGACGTAGTCGACGGTTTAATTAAATGTTTGAATTTTAAAATAAAAAATAAAAATTTTCCTCAAGAGTGGGATCTAGCATCAGGAAAAAGTATGTCTGTAAAAAATTTTGCAAAGAAAATATGGAAAAAAAATAAAGCTAAAAGTAAAATTAATTTTTCATCTATAAAAAATTTTGACAAAGAGAATTACCTCGTAGATAAAAAAAAGTTCTGGAAAATTAATTATAGGGCAATTTAATTAATGAAAATAATTAGAACAAAAACTGCAGTAATCTTATGTGGAGGAAGAGGAACAAGATTAGGTCAATTGGGAAAAAAAATTCCAAAGTGTCTAGTACAAATTCATGGAAAACCAATTATTTGGTATATTATTAAAACTTTAAGAAAAAATACATTTAATCATTTTGTTCTTCCTATTGGTTATAAAGGCCATATGGTTAAGAGGTATCTGGACCACGAAAAAGATTTTAAAAAATTTAACATTCAAATTATCCCTACAGGACAAAATACCAGTATAGCAAAAAGAATTTTTATAATAAAAAAAAAAATAATTTCAGAAAATTTTTTACTATTAAATGGTGATGCAATTTTTGACTTTAACATGAATAAAGTTTTCAAAAATCATATAAAGAATAAAATAGACATGACCTTAGTTGGATGTGAGTCTCAGCTTGCATTTGGAACTATTGGAGTTAAAAAAAATAAAATTGTCAGTTTTGACAGAGAATTAACCTATGATGCTGTTCATGTTAAAAATAAAAAAAAGTTTATAGCATATGTTTATTCAGGAATGAGTATAATGAACCTTAAATTATTAAAAACTAGTTTTAAAAATTTTGTCAATTTTGAAAAAGAACTTTATCCAAAAATTATCAAAAAGTATAAATGTGATCTTGCTACGCCAAAAGGGTATTGGCATTCAATAGATAATACAAAAGACATGGATATATTAAATAAAAAAAATAATTCTAAAAAATTTTTTGGAATTAGAAAAATTATAAAAAATTTAATTAAAATATGAAAAAAATTTCTAGACTACATGATGAATTATATCTTAAGGAAAATAGATACCAGAAACCAAAAGATTTTTTTAAATACATTGATAAAGTAGTCAGTAAAAATATCAAAAAAAATAAAAAATACGACATTTTAGACGCTGGCTGTGCAGCAGGCGAACTGCTTTACTTATTGGAGAAAAAATATAAAAATTTTAATCTAAGCGGTTGTGATATTAGAGATGATTTATTAAAAAAAGCTCGCAAACATTTATCTAAAAATGTTGATCTAAAAAAAATAGATATTAGTAAAAAAAGTAATTTTTTTAAAAAAAAATTTGATATTATTATTTGTTCAGGTGTGATCGGAATATTTGATAATTTAAAAAATTTTAAATCTAATTTAAACAAAGCACTTAAAAAAAATGGAATAATTCTTCTAGGGGCACTTATTAATGAATATGACTATAATATTTTCATAAAGTACGAAGATATGAAGAATAAAAACATACTTCAATCAGGTTGGAATATTTGGAGTATAAAAAAAATTAAAAGTTTATTTAAAGGAAAAAAAATAAAAATTTATAGATATAAACCTAATAAAGATTTTAAAAAAATTAAAAATGATCCAATGAGGAGTTGGACAATAAATGTAAATAAAAAAAAATTTTTTACCAATGCGACTATGCAAATTCAAAACAAATTACTCTTGAAAATTTATTAAAATAAAAGACCACTAATATTATATGGAATTTCACAACAATTTAATTATTTTAATCGTAATATTGATTATAATTTTAATACCAATCTTGTTAAAATTTTTTTCTACTATTATTAACTTATTGCCAAAAATCCATGAAAATTTATATGTTTTACGTAATAAATTAAAAAAAAAAAATTTTCAGCATTACTTTTATGGAATAGAGCGTTTTAATAAATTCCCAAACATTTTTGGCAAAAGATATATCAAACTAAATAATTATATATTTAAATTAGATAAACAGGAAAAAAAAATAGAAAAAAAAATAGATAAGAAATTTCACAAAATAATAATAATTTTTTATAGTAGAACTTCTAAATATTTTCATTATATAATAGATAAATTAAATTATAATAGATTTGTAGAATTTAAATCAATTAATTTTTTTAAATTTGATACTTTAAATAAAAAAAGATTTATTGTAAAAACAAAAGATGACGATTTACTTTTAAAAACTTTTTACATAAAAAAAAAAACAAAGAAAAAATTAGTTTTAATTTTACTTATTGATGGGTTATCAAATCATTTTTCTAATCAATTTTTTCATACAAAAAAATTTTTTGGCACACAGAATAAATTGGAAAATGTCTGGTCTAATTCAGCTTGGACACTACCTACCTGGAGCAATTTAATTACAGGTTCGTACACCTCAAATCACTTAAACTACCTACCGAGATCTTATTATAGCAGTAATCCGAAGAACGAAAAATTATCTAGTTCTATAAAATCTAAATCTACGATTTTCGAGCTTTTTCAAAAAAATAATTTTGTAACAGCGTCTTACTCTCCATACCCAAGAATTAATCCAACTTATAATTTTGATCGAGGTGTTGACATAATGAAATACTGTGAGGGCCAAAATAACAATGAAATTTTAAATGAAATTAGAGGTCATATAGAACTTTTCAATGATACTTCAAATTTTATTGTTGCGCATTTGATGGACTTACATCACTCAGCTAAAGGTTTTAAAGAATTAGCAGATTTTTCAAATTTTTCAGATAAAAACTTTAATTATCAAAATAAAATAAATGAAAAAAGTTATTCAAATAATTTTAAAAAAGCAGAATTTGTCGAACCTAAAAACTTTCATGAAGAAAAAGATTTACAAGGTATAATAAAATCAACGGACAAAACACTTAACTTTTTTTTAAATTACTTATCAGAAAAAAAATTCGATGATTTTACTATTATATTGTTAGGTGATCATGGAACAAGATTAAATAAATTTACTTTGAACGATGATATTTTAAATAAATATCATCAAAATATTGGCTTTTTTATAAAAGATAAAAAAAACAGATCGTTCAACTCTAAAAAAAATAAAATCATTGAAACTATTGATATTTTTCCTAGCTTGTTATCAAGATATGGGCTTACAAGAAGCAAGAGTATTATTAATGAATTTGATGGAAGAAATACAATCTTTTCAAATCACAAAAAAAATTACCACTTGGCGGAAAGTATTTATGATAATGAGTATAACATACTGGTTAATAGCAAAAAGATTTATTTATACTCCAGCTATTTGCTATCAAAAAAAACAATAAAAAAAAAATTAAATTATAAATATTTAAGTGAAAAAAATGAATTAATAAATTCAAACTCTAAAAATAAATTATTAAAAAAATTAGATAATATTGAAAAAAAACATATAAAAAGAAATAAATTAAAAAAAAATGAAAAATAAAATAGAAATATTTTGTACATTAGGACCATCATCTTTTAACAAAAAATTTTTAAACTTTGTAAATGGAAAGGTTTCATTATTGAGATTAAATATGTCACACATTGAAATTAAAGATTTGTCAAAAAATATTGATTTTATCAGAAAATTTAGCAAAGTACCAATATGCATAGATACTGAAGGTGCTCAGATTAGAACTAAAATAAAGAAAATGGAAAATTATAAATTTGGTCAAAAATTTAGAATTTTTAAAGATAAAGGTAAAAAAATGCTTTACCCTCCGGAAACTTTTGAAAAATTAAAAATTGGAGATGAACTTGATATTGGTTTCAATGACTTAAAAGCAAAAATTATTAAAAAGAAAAAAAATTTTTTAATATTTAAAACTACATCATCTGGAAGAATTGAAAATAATAAAGGAGTTAACGTTAGTAACAGAAGGATCAAGCTTAATTATCTTACTGAAAAAGATATTAAGGCTATAGAAATAGCAAAAATAAAAAAAATTAAATTTTTTGCTCTTTCTTTTACTAATAGTATTGAGGATATAAGAAAATTTAATAAAATATTAAATAATCAAAATAAAATATTTAAAGTCGAGACTAGACAAGCAGTTAAAAATATAGATAAATTTTTCAAACAAGCGAACAATTTTCTTATTGATAGAGGAGACCTATCTAAGTCAATTAAAATTGAAAATATTCCAATAACTCAGAGACATATTTTAAAAAAATCAAAAAAATATAAAAATAAAAATATTTATATAGCCACAAATTTTTTGGAAACAATGCTATATAACAAAAGTCCTACAAGAGCAGAGGTTAATGACATATATAATTCTATTGAAATGGGATCTAAGGGACTAGTGTTAGCGGCGGAGACAGCAATTGGAAAGTATCCTGAAAAATCAGTAATGTTTCTTAAAAAAATGATAAAGGTATATAAAAAAAATAATTAAATGAAAAAAAATTTTTGGAAAAACAAAAAAGTATTTATTACTGGTCATACAGGTTTTAAA
>VMHT01110048.1_pt1 | contig 22005 bp, 17 predicted proteins | sample 4693611 | NCBI WGS metagenome assembly VMHT01 (sample SAMN12280063, study PRJNA550983) | marine metagenome | isolation source: seawater sampled from same location over 5 years 0.02-0.2 micron viral filtrate | place: USA: collected off the coast of southern California halfway between the port... ...
AAAAATTTTATTTAACAAACTTAAAATTGATAAAAATTAAAAGTAAAATAGATTTAGTTATTTTAGCCGGTGGTCTAGGCTCACGTATTAAAAAATACTTAAATAATAGCCCTAAACCAATGATGAAATTTCAGGAGTTCAATTTTTTAGACCTATTATTAAGAAAAGTATGTTCTCACGATATAAATAGAGTTTTTATTCTTGCTGGTTACAAAGGTAAAAAAATAAAGGAAAAATTTCATAAAAAAAAAATTAATCTCGTAGATATAGAGTGCATCATTGAAAAAAAACAAATGGGAACAGCTGGGTGTTTAAATCAAATAAAAAGTAGAGTTTCAGATAATTTTATCGTAATAAATGGAGATACATTTTTCGATTTAGATTATAATCAAATAATTAATTATCCCCTTAAAAAAAAATATTCATTGATTGCCCTAGTTAAAAATAAAAATTACAAATCAAACAAAAAATTGATTAATCTTAAAATCATAAAAAATGATATTACTTATAGTATTAAATCAGATCTCATAAATGGAGGTATATATAAGTTTGACAAAAAGATTTTTAAATATATCCCCAAAGGACATTGTTCCTTAGAAAATGATGTTTTACCTAAATTAATAAAGAAAAAAAAAGTATCAGGATTAAAATTTAATAGTTTTTTTCTTGATATCGGAACACCTTCTAATTTATTTTTTGCGAAAAAAAAATTAATTAAATATTTAGAAAGACCAGCAATATTTCTTGATAGGGATGGAACTATAAACGAAGATAGCGGTTATACCCATAAAATTAAAGATTTAAAATTTAGAAAAGGCGTAATTTTTTCATTGAAAAAGCTACAAAAAAAAAATATCTTTTTTTTTATTATTACAAATCAGGCCGGAATTGGAAAAGGATATTTTAGCCTCAAACAGTTTTATAAATTCCAGAGTCATATGAAATCATTACTATATAAAGAAAAGATAGTAATTAATGATGTTGAATTTTGCCCCTATCATCCTAAAGCAAAATTAAAAAAGTTTAGAAAAAGTTCTAATTTGCGAAAACCTGGAAATGAAATGATAAAAAAAATTTTAAAAAATTGGCCAATAAAAATGTCTAGCTCTATAATGATAGGCAACAGTGAAACTGATTATCTTTGTGCGAAAAAAAGTAATATCAAGTTTTTATATGCTGAAAAAAACTTTAAACACTTGTTATCGAAAATTAAGATTTAGTAATTATTTTTGTAATCCAACTTAACTTTGTAAACTTTTATCATTTCTTTAATACCTTGATCAATACCAATTTTTGCTTTGAAACCTTTTCTTTCAATTTTTTTATTACTTACATAATAATCTCTTTTATCTGGATCTTTCTTATTTCTTAAATAATTAATTTTTAAGTCTTTTAAATTCTTCTTTATTTTTTTTACCATATCTATCTTTGTTACGTTAGCTTTTGACATTCCTAAATTATAAATATTATTTTTTAGTTTATTAAAATTTTTAATTGCAAAAACAATCGCCTCTGCAACATCACGAACATGTATAAAGTTTCTTCTGAAATGTGGCTCAAAAATATCCAGTTTTTTATTTTTTAAAGCTAATAAAACAAGGTTATTCAATAATAAATCTGACCGCATTCTATAAGAATATCCAAAGACTGTAGCTAATCTAAAGCTTATTGAATTACCAAATTTCATTACACATTTTTCGGCGTCAACTTTTGTTCTTCCATATAATGATATTGGATTAAGTGGAGATTTTTCGTCACAAAACGTTTTTTTATCGCCAATTCCATATCCGGAGTTTGAGTTTGTAAAAATAATTCTTTGACTTTTTCTTAAATGTTTAATTATAAATTTTATTATATTTAAATTTATATCAACGGCTTTTTTTTTGTTCTTTTCACATAAAGGCGCACCAACCAAAGCAGCTAGTGGTATTATATAATCATATTTTTTGATTATATTTTTGAGATATTTCTTATCTAAAATATCTTTTTCAATAAAAGTAAAATTTTCATAATGTAGTAAATGACACAACGATCTGACATCATAATTTAATTTATCAATTACCGTTACATCGAAGCCTTCATGAACTAATTTTGTAGAGACCATCGATCCGATATATCCTGCACCTCCAGTGATAAGTATTTTTTTTGTCATTTATCTCTTCTACTTAATATTAAATTTTCTGTCTTTGGCCACTTAATTTTTAACCTTTTGTCATTCCATTTTAACACTTGTTGATTTTTTACATCGAAATATCTACCCTTATAAGATAATTTATAATGAAAAACGCAATGATCCGACAAACATAAAAAGCCATTTGCATAATTGGGTGGAATTAAGACTTGTTTATTATTTTTATGATCTAAAATAAATGTTTTCTTTCTTAAATAAAATTTTGAATTTTTAATATTATTTACAACTACAAAAAATACCTTTCCAAAAACACAGCTTACAAGTTTCCAGGTTTTTTTATCACCATGCAAACCTCTCAAGGTATTTTTTTTTGATATTGAAAATTTATCATGGTTAAATGTTAATTTGATTTTTTTTTTTTTCCAAGAGGTCCATAAGTAACCTCTATGATCTTTAAAAATTGATGAACTAAAAACTTTTAAATCTTTCATTTTATAATCTATTCAAAATTTTAACTATTTGATCAATTTTTTTAAAAGTTAAATCTGGGTAGTTGCCAATGTAATAACCAAAATTATGTACATGCTCTACATTAGAAAAATTCTTAAAATTAGTTGTTTTAATATAGTCTTTTAGATAAGGTTGTCTCATTTGATTGCCACCTCCAGCATTCCCTCTTCTAAATTCAATATTATGTTTTTTCATAATACTTTCAAACCTGTCTCTTAACTTAAAAGATTTTTCGTTTAAAATAATTGGAAATGCATAATTTGAATTTCCCTTTAAATCAAATTTTGTAAAGTATTTTTTATTATCTAAATTTTTCAGAAAATACTTCAAATTTTTAGATCTAATTATATTATTTTTATTTAATCTTTTAAGCTGATTTATACCTATAACTGCCTGAACCTCATTATTACGCATGTTAAATGCATTGAACATAAAAATAAAATTAGGCGATAGAGATTTGTATTTTTTTTTAATTTTATTCTCAAACTTTGTATTACCACATTCTCTCAAAAGGCCATGACCTCTTAACATTTTTATTGTCTCGTAAATTTTTTTATCATTAGTACATACCATCCCGCCTTCAATTGTAGACAAATGATGTGCATAATAAAAAGAAAAATTTGAAATAAGACCAAAGGTTCCGAGTTTTCTTTTTCTAAATGTTGCTCCATGAGACTCACAAACGTCCTCAATTAATATTATTTTTCTTTTTTTAATTTCTTTCAATAATCGGTCTGATAATCCATTAAAACCTTGAACATGTGTTAAAAATATAGCCTTAGTGTTTTTATTAATTTTATTTATTATTTCATCATTATTTATTGATAGATTTTTAAGATCAATATCTACAAATATTGGCTTAAAGTTATTGTTTATCACGGATACAATATCAGAATTCCAAGTTAACGGTGGCACTATTACGTCGCCAGTACCATAAAGATATTTTATTGCTAACATTGTTAAATAATTTGCTGATGATCCTGAATTTACAAATACACTGTATTTAACACCTAGCCATTTAGACCATTTACTCTCAAATTCTCTTACTTTTTTTGACTGAGTAAAAATTGTGTTTTTAAGTAAAAAATTAGCTGCAACCCTTCTATCTTCAAAATTAATATTATTACTCATTAAGGGGTGGTTAAATTTATTTTTCATTAAAAATTACCTCTGATCCTTTTTCAGTTAATTCTATCGGAAGTACAACGCTTTTATTAAAAACTCTTTTGATTTTTTCATGGTGATTTTTTTTAACGTAAAATAATATAAATCCACCACCACCCGCTCCAAGTAGTTTGCCACCTAAAGCACCGTTTTTGATACCTAAGTTGTACATTTCATCTATATTTGATGTTGAAACGCTTTTGCTTAACTGCCTTTTTTGATACCAAGTTTTGTTTAACAGATCACCAAAATCATCCGCATTACCCTTGGTAATAATTTTTTTTGCTTGATCTACTATTGAAAGTATTTCTTTAATATTTTTACTTTTATTAAGTTTTAACTGACCTGTATATGTATTTGCTATCTTTTGAGCAGTCCTTGCCACTCCAGTATATACTAAGAGGAGATTTTTATTTAATTGGCTTTTGAATTTGTTGCTACATTTTATTTTACGAACGACGAATCCCCTGTGATTAAAAGAAATATTATTGAAACCACCGTATGAAGCGGCAATTTGATCTTGCAATCCAACATTTTCTTTCATAATCTTTCTTTCTAAATGAATACTTTTTTTAGCTAAAATATTTTTACTTATTTTTTTATTTTGCAAAACATTTATTGCATTTAACAAACCAACGACAAAACATGAGCTTGAACCCATGCCGCTTCTTGATGGTAAATCTCCATCATAATGGATTTCTAAACCTTTTGAAATTTTTGACTTTAAAAGAATATTTTTTACTGCATTATGTTTTATTTTTTCTATATTTTTTACAAGTTCTATATTGGAGTATACAACTCTATACTTATGACTAAAAAAATTAGGGAGTTCTCTGCATGTGATATAAATATATTTGTCGATTGTTGTTGATATTACTTCTCCATAATTTTTAGAGAACCACTCTGGATAATCTGACCCGCCGCCAAAAAAAGAAATTCTATAAGGTGTTTTAGTAATAATCATAATTATTTCTTATTATAATAATCTCCATATTCTACTAGAATAGTACTCACACCATCTTTTCTTAATACTGCTTTTTTATATTCTTTAAAAATTTCATTTGGTTTTTTAAGTTTAACAACATTTATATTTGGACACATAATTTTTATCGGTTTTGAAAAATCACCAATGTGTTGGCACTGTGGATTCAAAGGATATCTAGAACCGATACTTGTTCTAATTATTGCTTTTGATCTGTATTGTTTTTTTGTCATAATATGTAATTTATCTAGATGATTAACTAGTTGATTAATTGACAGTAGTAAAAAATTCCATCTTGGGTAAATACTTACAGGAATCATTCCAGACATTAACATTCCAATTGTAATTCCCATTTGCATTTCTTCGGTTACAGGTAATTCAATTTTTTTATCTTTTTTGATATCAACTAAAGTCGTTGACATAGCTGTACCAGGTACTGAAACTGCCTGACCAATAAAAATAGTTTTTCTATTTTGTGACAAATAGTTCATAGATTTTTTTAACTCTTCAAAATATTTCATTAAAATTGAACTCTTTTACCAGCTCCAGCATGTGGATATTTTAGTTTATATTTATAATATGAGATATATTTTGTATTTTTATTTTCAAATGACAATTTTTTGATTGACCATGTTTTTCTAGTATTAGAACACACCGATTTTCCGTTATCCTCAACTACAAAATGAATATTGAGTTTTTTGTTCACTGAATATTTTAGACATTCATGCATTATTCCAGTCTCGGCTGTCATATCACCTATAAAACAAAAAACTTTTGATTTTGATTTTTTTAATTTATTCGATAACGCTACCCCTACAGCAATAGGTAAAATGCCCCCTACAATAGCTGAGGAATATATATTATATTTTGGAAAACATAATGAGATCGACTTACCGTCAAGTATCTCTTTCTCAATAACTTCTTCGGGAACCCCTTTCAACAAACATTGGTAATGAGATCTCCACGAACAGAAAACCCAATCCTTTTTTTTAATCTTTTTGAAAATTTTAATTAACTTATCTTCATTATTACTATACAAATGAATCGGTGCTTTTATTTTGGAACTATTAAATAATGATGCAATCTTATTTTCAAAATTTATTAGTTTTTTTTTAAGCATACTAAAATTGAGTTGGGTAGTGTATACATAACAAAAAAAATATCTCAAAGAAGTTTTTAATCAAAATGAAGAAATATTTAACAAGATTAATTAAAAATAAACATAAATTTATATTAAAATCTCTAATTGAAGCAAAAAGTGTTTATGGAGAAATTAATTATTTTGCCTTTAAACTTAAAAAAAAATGTAAGTTAGGGTCTAAAGGAGATAGAATATTTATTCCCTTAGATGAAATTATAACGTCATACATCTTGAGATATGGCTGTTGGGATCCTGAAATAGTAGATTTTATAAAAAAAAATACTAAGAAAGAGGATAATATTCTAATTGATATTGGAGCTAATATTGGCCTTATGACAAGGCAACTGATACTTTCTAAGATTAAATTTAAAAAAATTTTCTGTATTGAACCTAATTCTGAAAATTTTAAATTACTTAAAGAGAATCTTTGTATCTTCCGAAATATAAAATATTTAAATTGTGGTCTTGGACAAAGAAAAAGCATATCCAAAATTTATCTTAATAAATATAATTTTGGTGACTATTCTTTTAAAAAGAAAACCGAAAAATATGAAAAAGCCATAATAGAGAACGTAAATTCCTTCTTTAAAAAAAATATTAAAAATAATAAAAACATAATTTATAAATCTGACACTCAGGGTATGGATGAGGAAATCTTATTATCCCTTGACAAGAAGTATTTTCAAAAAATATATATCCTAATAATAGAAATTACTAATCACGCTATAATTCTAAAAAATAAAAATAATTTCATAGATATATTAAGAAACTTTAAAAAATTCTCTTCAAAAGATCGTAATATTTTGTCTATCAATGAAATATTAAATAAAATTGAAAATAAAAATGAATTTGATTTATTCATGTCAAAATGAAATATAAATTTTTTCTTATTTGCACTCCTTATCTTCATGATAGAGGTTTAAAATTAAACATTGAGTCTGATATATTTTTTTATTTAGCGAAGTGCTTTGGTCAAAATAGTACAGATTTTGAAACTGCCAAATTTCATATCAAAGACACAAATCAAATGACTCTAGATTTAGAAAATCTTCAGGATAAATTGTCACAAAATACTATTGTTGTTGTTGATGGTTGCTATTACCCTGGCGACAAAACAGGCATCTACCCTAAAGAGCTTGCTAATACTTTGGAGAAATCTAAGGCTAAAATTGTTTGTATTTTATCGGATTTAGTAAAGGAGTTAAACTTCTCCCCATGGGTTAAAATTTCAAACTTTATTCTAAGTTTTTCTAAAACTGGATGCGAATGGGCGAATAGGTATTATAATACTAATAAATTTATTCATTATCCATCGATACCAGTTCCTTGTCAAAACGAAAATAGCATTCAGAAATTTTTGAATAGACCTTATGATTTTGGTTATGTTGGTTCTAAAAAAATATTTAGAATGAACTTTTTAAACTCCTTTATTAAAAAATCAAAAAAAAAAATTTCAACTATGATAATTGACTCGAATAGATCTATGGAAACTGCTTCAAATACAGAAAGTTATCTTAAACTCTTAAAACAATGTAGATTTTTCTTTTGCACAAGAGCAGCTTATTATGAAAAATATTCTAACAGTTTTTTAAATTCAAAAATTTTTGATGGCAGGTATGCTGGGAGAATAAGTGAGTCTATTGCTTGTGGCTGTATACCAATTTATTGGCAGCCAAAAAGAGGTGGGTACCTTTTGACAATGCTCAAGAATAAAATTTTTTTTTCCAGAAAATCACACTTATTAAATTTTGAATGTTTAAAATCAGACAAAGAAAGTGTTCCGTTTGATTCAATAGATAAAAAAAAAATTAATTGTGTTGAATTTGTAAATGATGCTGACCATGCAATTAATTTAATTAAAAACTATTCTATCGAAGACACAAAGATAAAATTAGAAAATGGTCTGAAATTTTATTCTAATTATATAGATCCAAAAATTTTTTTCGATTTTATATTAAAAAATATTGGAGAAAAAAATTAGTAAACAAATATACGTCTTTTGCAATATGCCAATTTATCTATTAAAATGGCGGAGAGAGCGGGATTCGAACCCGCGAAAGAGTTGCCCCTTTACACGCTTTCCAAGCGTGCGCCTTAAACCACTCGGCCATCTCTCCATTAAAGCCCTGATGAAGTTAAAAAATTCATTACATATTCAGGCTTTATAAAATTTATCGCATCTGATCTAGATATGTTCATCCGTTGATCTTGTGGTAGCGATATTGGAATAATATTATTATTATAAGAGCAATAATTTATTGAAGTTCGACCAAATAGGCCAAAGGATTTAACTCCCAGACACCCAGATAAATGCATGAAGCCAGTATCGTTACCAACATATAACTTCGAACTCGTAAGAAAAGGTAAGGAAGATTTAATATCTAAGTTACATAACGATATTGCATCAATATTTTTAGATTTAAGATTTTGAATTATGTAGTTAGCATCTTCGATTTCATACTTTCCACCAGCAATAAGAATTTGAAATTTTTTTTTTTCATTAAGCAAAATACCTAAATTAATATAATGATTTATATCCCACTTCTTATCTTTTCCGCTTCCACCAATTCCAAAAGTAATTTGCTCTTTTTTCTCAGCACCACCTTGAAAGTTAATTTTAAATTCAAAATTTGGATTTTTTAAATTAAGTTTTTTTATAATAAAATCTCTTGATTTATCGACTATATTTTCATTTTTCTTCAAGATTCCATATGAAAATATATTTTTTATACCAGCTATTTTAGACAATAAAAAATATCTTAAACCATAATGAAAAATAAAACATTTTTCATAATTTTTTTTTTTAATGTGATTAAGTATCCACATACTTTCTTTAAGTGTATTGTTATTAGGAACATAAAATATTTCATTTATATATTTGTGATCAAAGGTAAATTCTTTTGCCTGTGTTCTCTCTTGTGTCATTACATCGATTTGGTGGTTATTAAAAAATTTTGCAATTTGATTTATAATTGGTAAAAAAACACAAAAATCTCCAATCCCAACTCTCTTTTGAATAATTAAGATTTTTTTCATTAATTTTCTTTATTTATTTTTAAAACACCAATAAAAGCTTCTTGGGGAATTTCAACTTTACCGAATTGTTTCATTTTAGATTTACCTTTTTTTTGCTTATCTAATAATTTACGTTTTCTATCTAGGGCGCCACCACCATGAATTTTAGTCAAAACATCTTTTTTGAAACCTTTAATAGTCTCTCTTGCAACTATTTTTCCTCCGATAGCTGCTTGTATAGGAATCTGAAACTGATGCCTTGGTATTAAATCTTTGAGTTTTTCACATATAAGCCTACCTTGTCTTTGTGCAAATTCCTTATGTATAATTATAGAAAGTGCATCAACTTGCTCCTCATTGACAATTATGGATAACTTTATTAAATCTCCTGGGATATAATCATTAATTTCATAATCAAAACTTGCATAACCACTGGTTATAGATTTTATTTTGTCATAAAAATCAAAAACAACTTCATTTAAAGGTAGGTCGTATTTCAATACGACTCTATTACCTGAATAACTCATATCTTTTTGCCTGCCTCTTTTCTCTTCACAAATTTTAATAATTGCACCTAAATATTCATCTGGTGTTATAATTGTTGCAATTATCCATGGCTCTTTGATTGTTTTAATCAAAGTTGGCTCGGGCATATTAGACGGATTTTGTAGATCTAATACTTTTCCTTCATTAGTCTCTAGTTTGTACACTACCCCTGGTGTTGTCGTTATTAAACCAATATTGTATTCTCTCTCTAATCGTTGAACAACAATTTCTAAATGCAACAAACCCAGAAAACCACATCTAAAGCCAAGGCCAAGAGCAGTTGAATTTTCAGGTTCATACTCAATGCTTGAGTCATTTAATTTAAGTTTAGCTAAGCTATCTTTTAATAAACTATAATCAGTACTATCTATAGGAAACAATCCACAAAAAACCACTGGTTTACTTGGTTTAAAACCTGGCAATGCATCCGAAGTGGGATTTTTAACTGTGGTTATAGTGTCACCTACTTTTGTATCCGATAAATCTTTAATACCAGTTACAATAAACCCAATTTCTCCAGGCCCAATTTCATCAATATCAATTGGTTTTGGAGTAAAAATACCAACTCTTTCAACCTCGTGTTTTGATTTATTAGACATCATAATTATTTGATCCTTTTTTTTTATCTTACCGTTAATAACTCTCACTAGAATCACTACTCCTAGATAGCTGTCGTACCAACTATCTACTAACAAAGCTTTTAATTTTTCATCTTGCTTGCCATTTGGAGACGGTAGATTTTTAATAATTGATTCTAAAATTTCATCTATTCCCTCGCCTGTTTTCCCTGAAGCCAATATTGCATTATCAGTATCTACTCCGATAACATCTTCTATTTGTTTTTTAACCTTTTCAGGTTCAGATGCTGGAAGATCCGATTTATTAAGTACTGTTATTATTTCATGATTATTATCTAAAGCTTGATAAACATTTGCAAGTGTCTGTGCTTCTACACCTTGAGTACTATCTACAACAAGCAGAGATCCCTCACAGGCTGCTAATGATCTGTTCACTTCATAGCTAAAATCAACATGTCCGGGGGTATCTATTATGTTTAAAATATACTCTTTACCATCACTATGACTGTATTTTAATCTTACGGTTTGAGCTTTAATAGTTATGCCTCTTTCTCGCTCAATATCCATTGAGTCTAGAACCTGGTCCTTCATTTCTCTATCGGTTAATCCGCCGCAAGTTTGTATTAATCGATCAGCGAGTGTGGATTTACCATGGTCTATATGGGCAACAATAGAGAAGTTTCTTATTAGGTTTATATCTGTCATTGAGATCTTAATGAACCACCTAAGCTTTTAGCAGCTAAAATAATTTTATCCGATAGTTCATCAATTTCTTTATCGTTTAATGTTTTATCAGTTGGTTCAAACTGAACTTTTATTGCTAACGATTTTTTATCTTTTTCAATATTTTCACCCTCATATACGTCAAATACATTTACGGATTTTATTATTTCATTTGTTTTTTTTATTAATGAAACCAGGTCCCCAGCCCTAACATTTTTATCTAAAATAAATGAAAAATCTCTCTCCACCATTTGAAAATCATATTTTTTAAGCTGTTTTTTTAAGATTCTTGATGGTTTTTTTGGCTCAATAAAATTATCAAGATAAATTTCTAGCCCAATGATATTTGATTTTTGAATATCCATTTTTTTTAAAATTAAAGGATGAATGGTTCCAAAACTCCCAACTTTAGGACCTTTTTTATTACCTAAAAAAATATTGCCTGACTGGCCTGGGTGATAGTAACTTTTATCACTTTTTTCTATGACCAAGTTATCTAATGACAATCCCAAATCGCTTAAAATAAAATATAAATCTTCTTTTGCATCAATTACATTAAAGTCCTGATCACCATCTATCCAAGTGGAACTTATTTTTTTACCAACTAAAATACCTGATGCTATTGTTTCTTGGGTTAAATCAGCCTTAAATACCGGTCCGACTTCAAACATCTGTAGATTTAAATTCGACCGATCTAAGTTTGATTTTGCCTGTAGTATTAAATTTACAAAGTTTGAACTTCTTAACACATCTAAATCGGATGAAATTGGATTCGTTATTTTGATTGATTGATCTGTATAATACTGATTGAACTTACTATTTGTAAACGACCAACTTATAGTTTCAAAAAAACCTCTACTAGCAAATGATCTTTGAACTAAATGAAATAATTTTTGATGGTAACTTAATGCTGGTTTATTTTGATTTGATAGTGGAGATATAGATTTAACTTTATCTAATCCCTTAATTCTTAAAATTTCTTCTATTATATCTGCTTCTTGGTTCACATCTGGTCTCCAGCTAGGTACATCAATATCCAAAACTTGTTTTTTTACTTTAATCTTAAATCCTAATGTTCCTAAGATTTTTTGACAATCCTTGCTACTAACTGAAAATCCAATTAATTTTTTAAAGTTATTAATATCAAATTTAACTTTTCTTTTTATAAATTTTTGATCCCCTATAATATTAATTTTTGAGATTTTACCTCCACATATTTCTTGAATTAGTTTTGCTGCTAATTTTAAACCGCTCTCTATTGAATTGGGATCAACACCTCTCTCAAATCTGAATTTTGCGTCAGTAATTATGCCTAATTGTTTAGATATTTTTGCGATTTTGACTGGATCAAATGCAGCAGCTTCTAAAACTATATTTTTTGTATCAAGATTAATTGCACTAGATTGACCGCCAATTATACCGCCTAGGCCTAATATTTTCTTTTCATCTGTAATTAAACAGGCATTGCTTGGTATATTATATTTTTTTTCATCTAAAGCTTCAAAACTTTCACCATTCTTTGATTGCCTTATAATTATATTTCCATTAATTTTTTCTGAGTCATAAGCATGCATTGGTCTATTAAGGTCAAACATTATATAATTTGTAATATCAACGACTGCAGAAATTGGCTTTAAACCTAATGCCTTTAAGTCTTTTTTTAACCATTTTGGACTTTCGCAATTTTTAATACCTTCAATGTACAAAGAACCAAATGTGTTACACCCTGAGTTTTTTTTTATAACAACTTTAATTTTTTTTTTTGATTGTTCTTTTAATTTAATTTTTTTATCTTCAATTAATTTCCCAAGACCATAGGCGCTCAAGTCTCTTGCGATACCCTTAATACCCAAACAATCTGATCGATTTGGTGTTATAGAAATATCTATTACATCATCACTATTTTTAAAAAAATTTTCACCAACTTTCTTGTTTTTAATCTCTATGATTCCATCACTGATTTCCGAAACTCCTAATTCACTCTCCGAACAAAGCATCCCTTTTGACTCAACACCTCTGATTTGAGCGACAACTAATTTCATTCCATTTTTTGGAATAACTGCCCCTGGCGGTGCATATACTGTTAAAAGTCCATCTCTAGCATTTGAGGCTCCACATACTACCTTTTCAAGTTTACCATTAACATCAACATCACAAATTTTTAATTTATCAGCATTTGGGTGTTTTTCTGTTTTTATTATTTTTACAACTTTAAAAAGTTTTAAATTTGCATCTGACTTTATGACATCTTCAACTTCTAAACCTATATTTGTTAAAGCACCAACTATTTGATCTAATGATTTTTTTGTACTCAAGTGTTTCTTTAGCCATGGTACTGTTAATTTCATTTGCTCAGACCTCTATAGTTTGTGGGTACATCATTTGCATCAAAACCATAATGATTAGACCATCTAAGATCACCTTCAAAAAATGATCTTAAATCAGTAATTCCATATTTTAACATTGCAAGACGATCTATACCTACGCCAAAAGCATATCCTTGAAATTTTTTTGGATCTATTTTTACGTTTCTCAAAACGTTTGGATGAACCATCCCACAACCTAAAACTTCAAGCCAATTGTCTCCCTTGCCAACAACAATTTTATTATTTTCAAGTTTATAACTAATGTCGACTTCTACGCTTGGTTCGGTAAATGGAAAGTGGCTAGGTCTAAATCTCATTTCAAGATTTTCATCTTCAAAGAATTTTTTTAAAAAAAAATCTAAACAACCTTTTAAATTTCCCATATTCACATCTTTATCGATATGTAAACCTTCTAACTGATGAAACATAGGTGTGTGTGTCATATCACTATCACATCTGTAAGTTCGGCCTGGTGCAATGATCTTAATTGGTGGTTTGTTATTTAGCATTGTTCTGATTTGAACAGGTGATGTGTGAGTTCGAAGTAAAGTTTTTTTATTTTCGTCTAAATAAAAAGTATCATGCATATCTCTCGCGGGATGATGCTCGGGTGTATTTAATGCCGTAAAATTATTAAATTCATTTTCAACATCAGGTCCTTCTGCAACAGAAAATCCAATTTCAGCAAAAATACACGTTAGTTCATCAATAACTTGGGATACTGGATGAATCTTTCCTTTTGTAATTTCTTTAGCTGGAAGTGTAATATCAATTTTTTCTGAACTCAATTTTTCTTCGATCTCTTTAAGCTCAACTTTAGTTTCGTGTACGTTAATTTGTGTTACTAAATTTGTCTTAATTGAATTTAGTTCAGCCGCAAAATTTTTTCTTTTGTCGGCATCTATTTTACCCATACTTTTAAAGGCTTCAGTAATCACACCCTTTTTTCCAAGATAAAAGGTTTTTAAAGATTCTAAAGATTGTCTATCTGTAATTTCCTGAATTTTAGAATTTATCTCTTGAGATAAGTTTTTTAGATCTAACATTTAAATTTTAATTTAAATGAGATTGTACCTTTTTTACGATAGATTTGAAGGTCTCTGGATTATTATATGCGATATCTGCTAATACTTTTCTATCAATATTTATCTTTGATTTCGCAAGCCCATTAATAAACTTTGAATAAGTTAATCCTTCAGATCTCACCCCAGCATTGATTCTTTGTATCCAGAGTGATCTAAAGTTTCTTTTATTTCTTCTTCTATCTCTATAGGCATACTGCATTGCTTTTTCTACAGCTTGCTTTGCAACTCTAATAGTATTTTTTCTTCTTCCCCAATACCCCTTTGCAGCTTTTAAAACTTTTTTATGTTTCGCTTTACTAGTTTTTCCTCTTTTAACTCTAGCCATATTATCCTCTTAAACTATTAGGCATATAAGATTTTATAATCTTTGCATCTTGTTTAGATAAAATCGTAGTCCCTCTTAATTTTCTAATTTGAGAATTAGTTCGTTTAATCATTCCATGCCTTTTACCAGCTTGTGCCGATTTGACTTTACCCTTTGCGGTGATTTTAAATCTTTTTTTTGCTGAACTTTTGGTCTTTAGCTTACCCATAACGAGTGTGGTTATACCTAATAAAGATATAATAACAATATCAATAATTGATTAATTTGGTTGAATAATAAGGGTCATTTGCCTACCCTCAAGTTTTGCTTTTTGTTCTACCTTTGAAATATCCTTGGTATCTGTAATAATCTTATCTACAAGATCATAGGCTGCTTTCATGTAGTCCATTTCTCTTCCTTTAAATCTGATCGTAAATTTAACTTTATCTCCTTTAGAAATAAATTTTTTCGCATTTTTCATTTTAAAATCATAATCATGTTTATCAGTGCTAGGTCTCATCTTAAGTTCTTTAAGAGTAATAATTTTTTGTTTTTTTTTCGCCTGACTTGCTTTTTTTTGAATTTCATACTTATACTTTCCATAATCAATAATTTTACAGACTGGTGGTTTTACATTAGGCGCAACTTCAATTAAATCTAAGCCAACCTCTCTAGCTCTGTCCAGGGCCTCGCCAATAGGAACAATTCCAATATTATCACCTTCATGCGTAATAAGTTGTACCTCATTAGCACGAATTCTTTTGTTAACTCTTGGACCTCTCATTAATTAGAAAACTTTATTTTATGCATTAAATAGAAGGAGTGCGTGACTCTAATAACAATTTATCCATAGCTTCATCGAGGCTCATAGTTTGCTGCTGTTCCAGCCCAAACCTACGAATTGTAATAGTTTGATTTTGAACTTCTTTGGCGCCACAAATCATTAAAACTGGAATTTTCGATACAGAATGTTCTCGAATTTTATAGTTAATCTTTTCATTTCTATTATCAATAATAGACCTTAATCCTTTTTTTTCAAGTAACATCTTTAATTTAAATGCATAATCATTTTGTTCACTACTAATAGGTAAAACAGCAACCTGATCTGGTGCTAACCAAAATGGAAACTTGCCCGCATGATGCTCTATTAAAATTCCAATAAATCTCTCTAAAGATCCAAACATGGCTCTGTGCAGCATTACTGGGACTTGTTTTGAACCATTGTCAGCAACATAAGTTGCATCTAACCTTCCTGGCAAATTAAAGTCTACTTGCAAGGTTCCACACTGCCATTCTCTTCCAATTGCATCGATGAGAACAAACTCTATTTTTGGACCGTAAAAAGCCCCTTCTCCTTTATTTACTTCATACTTTAAGCCACTTGCTTTGATAGCATCAAGTAAAGCCTTTTCACTTTGATCCCAAATTATATCGCTACCTACTCTTTTATCTGGACGATCTGAAAACTTAAGTTTTACATTTTCAAAACCAAATGATTTGTAAATATCTAAAATTAAGTTTGTAACTTTAAGAGACTCCTCAGTAATTTGTTCTTGGGTGCAAAAAATATGCGCATCATCTTGGGTAAATGCCCTCACTCTCATTAAACCATGAAGTGCTCCAGAAGGTTCGTATCTATGGACTTTGCCAAATTCAGAAATTTTAAGAGGTAGATCTTTATAACTTTTTAAACCTTGATTAAAAACTTGTACATGTCCAGGGCAGTTCATGGGTTTAATTGCAAAAGTTTTTTTATCAGCATCTGTCGTATACATATATTCCTGAAATTTATCCCAATGTCCTGACCTTTCCCAAAGGGTCTTGTCTAACATTTCTGGAGTATTCACCTCTAAATAACCAGCATCATTTTGTTTTTCTCTCATAAATTTAACTAATGATTGAAATAAACTCCATCCTTTTTGATGCCAGAACACTGCTCCTGGGCTTTCTTCTTGAAAGTGAAAGAGATCTAGTGCTTTACCAAGTTTTCTATGATCTCTTTTTTCAGCTTCTTCAATTCTATGCAAATAATCATCTAAATCTTTTTTTGTCTTCCAGCATGTCCCATATATTCTTTGCAACATTTTATTATTAGAGTCTCCTCTCCAATAAGCTCCTGCAACTTTCATTAATTTAAATGCTTTGCCAATTTTGCCCAAGCTAGGGAGATGTGGTCCTCTGCACAAATCATGCCAAGGTCCATGAAAATATATTGATACCTCTTCATTTTTTGGAATGCTATCTATTATTTCTGCTTTGTAATGCTCTCCTAAATTTTTAAAATGCTTTATAGCTTTATTTCTATCCCACACTTCTCTTGTTGTTTTTGGATCTTGCTCAATTATTTCATGCATCTTTTTTTCAATCTTTTCTAAATCACTATCACTAAATGGTTCATCTCTTGCAAAATCGTAATAAAAACCATTTTCTATTACTGGACCAATTGTAACTTGTGTACCTGGAAATAACTGCTGAACTGCCATGGCCATACAATGAGCAGAATCGTGTCTTAATAATTCCAATGCATAATCATCGTCCATCGTAATAATTTTAACATTAGAATCTTTTGCAATTTCAACATTTAAATCCTTATATTCACCATCTACTTGTGCTGCTAGAGCTTTTTTAAATAATGAAGGAGCTATATCTTTAGCAATTTGATTACCTGTTACAGGTGATTTATATTTTTTTATTTTTCCATCTGAAAGTGATATTGAAATCATATTACCTTAGACTCTTAAACTAATGAACCGTAGATTTCCAGTGTTCTTGATACCATTAATTCTCTTGTATAATTTTCTTTAACATTTTTTCTACCCTGTTTACCAATCAAATCCAATATATTCTGCTCAGTTTTTATAATCATTTCTATTTTCGATGCTAAATCATTTGCATCATTGTTTTTAAACAACCATCCGGTTTTATTATTAATGACTGTTTCCAAAGAACCACCGATATCACTGGCTAAAACTGGTTTTTCCATAGACTGAGCTTCAACACTAACACGGCCAAACGATTCTGGTTCTATTGAACTTGATAAGACAAGATTTGCAATCGAATATGCAACAGGCATTTTACTTAAACCGTGTGCGATTAATAATTTATCTTCTAACTCATAAGCCTTGATCATTTTTATAAGTTCATTCCTATAATCGACTCTACCTTGGTGACCTCCTATTATAAGTGCACTTACATTTTTAAGTAAATTTTTTTTATTAAGTATATTTAAAGACTCAATAAATAATTTTTGACCTTTCCAGTAAGTTAATCTACCTGGTAATAAAATTATAAATTTTTGCTCACTTATATTCATAGATTTTTTTAATTTTCTAATTTCTTCATCACTGACATTTTTTTTTGAAAAATATTTCTCATCTATTCCTCTTTTGATAACTGAGGAAGGGGCTTTAATATCATAATTAGAATGAATGTGATTTAAAATAAATTCGGACCCAGTAATAACATGATCGGATTTTAACATAATAGAATTATAAAATTTTTTTAATTTTGATTTAAAATTATATGTTCCGTGGAATGTTGTTATAAATTTGACACCTGCTAATTTTGCAGCAAAGTAGGCAGACCATGCTGGACCTCTACTACGAGCGTGAACAACATTTATATTGTTTAATTTTATCTTTATAAAAATATAAAAAATATTTAACAAAATAAAAAAGGGGTTTTTATTAATTGGCCATCTAAATATCTTTATTTTATTATCATCAACCAGTTCTAATAATTTACCTCCACTCGTTAAAATTGCTGAAAACCCACCCATCTTAGAAATGTACTCAGCGACATGCAGACACCCTGTTTCTGCTCCACCAACATCCATATTTGGAATGATTTGTAATAATCTTATATTTGCACTCATTTAAAAGATTTTATAACTATATATTTATTCAGATGAAAAACAAAAAAAATTATTTCTATACTAAAGAAAAACAGTCTCTCTATTACACCGAAGTGAGTACAAAGAGTAAGGTCGCCGTTTTTTTTCTACACGGTTTGATGTCAGATATTTCAGGAAAAAAGGTTAAGTATTTGAGATCTTTATGTAAAAAAAATAATATAAATTTTTTAGCCTTTGATTACTCTGGGCATGGTAAATCCTCGGGCATATTCGAATACCGTGGAATTGATGACTGGATTGAAGAATCTGTAGAAATTTATAGTTCAAAACTTAAAAATAAAAAAATTATATTAGTAGGATCATCATGTGGTGGATGGATTGCAGCAAGACTAATATGGAAAATTAAAAAAAATATTATTGGTTATATTGGTATTGCTGCTGCAGCTGATTTTACAAAGCATTTAATGTGGAATACATTTTCAAAAAAAACAAAGCAAATAATCAGGTCTGGTAAAATTTATAAACAAAAAAATAATTACGACAGTTTTTATCCGATTGGGAAATCATTAATATATGGAGGGAATAAACATTTAATTTTAGAAAAAAAGATAAATTGTAACTTCCCTCTTAGATTTTTTCATGGTTTAAAAGATGATGTCGTTCCAATAAAATATTCATATCTATTATCAAAGACCCTGATTGCGAAAGATAGTTTAATTATGTTGCAAAATGAAGGTGACCATAGCCTTTCATCAAAAAAAGATTTGAAACGTATAGGTGGTGAATTAATTAGTCTTATAAAGAATTTGAGTTAACCAACCTTTTTTTCAAACTCTGTATTGGTTAATGGATGGTCAAGTTTATTTAACATTTCTAATGGGCAAACTTGTACAAAATGACTGAGGTTAACATCCCATTCATAAAGCATCTTCTGAGAATAACTCGATTTTGTTAACTTGGAATGTTCCACAACTAAATTTTTTAAATATTTTTTCCAATAATCTGTTTCGACTTTATTCCAAGTTACACTGTTCGGATTTATTAGATCCTCTAATTTAGACTCAGGATCATACACAAAAGCCATTCCTCCAGTCATTCCAGCAGCAAAATTATCTCCAACATCTCCAAGAAATACTGCCGTTCCTCCTGTCATATACTCGCACCCATTTGTTCCACAACCTTCAACAACCGAAGTTGCTCCTGAATTTCTTACTGCAAATCTTTCTCCTGCCTGACCAGCAGCAAATAATTTTCCACTAGTAGCTCCATACAAGACAGTATTACCAATAATGGTATTTTTTTCTGTTTCAACTTCTGTGGCTCTTGCAGGTCTCACAATAATTGTTCCACCTGACAAGCCCTTGCCAACATAATCATTGCAATCACCTATAACCTCAAGATTAATTCCTTTTACTGCAAATGCACCAAGCGATTGTCCTGCTGAGCCTCTAAGTTTAATATTAATTTGATTTTCATTAAATGATTTATCTTTAAATTTTGTAACTAAAGTTGATGCTAATCTTGCACCAACCGTTCTATCAGTATTTTTAATATTGTAATTTAAATCTACGTTTTGGCCGCTTTCAACTAATGAAATTACATCTTTAATTATTTTTTCGTCTAAAGTGTTTGGAACCTCATTTCTTATTTTATCTTTACAATATCTTGGATTGTCACCAGGGTCCGCTTGAACTAATAAAGGGTTAAAATCTAAATCATCTAAATTTGAAGATCCTTTAGATATTTGCGTCAACAAATCTGTTCTACCAATAACCTCATTTAATGATTTAAAGCCAAGTTCAGATAGTATTTCTCTTACTTCTTCAGCTACAAAAGTAAAAAGGTTTACAACTTTTTCTGGTGTTCCAACAAACTTTGACCTTAGATCCTCTCTTTGCGTGCATATACCTACTGGGCAAGTATCTGAGTGACACTGTCTAACCATTATACATCCCATTGCTATTAGGCTAGTTGTAGCAATTCCAAATTCATCTGCACCCATCATTGCAGCCATAACAACATCCCTTCCAGTCTTAATACTTCCATCAGTTCTTAGAACTACCTTGTGCCTTAAGTTATTCATTGTTAAAATTTGATTGGTTTCAGTCAAGCCCATCTCCCAAGGTAAACCAACATACTTTACACTCGTTTGTGGCGTAGCTCCAGATCCGCCATTATGTCCACTAATTAAAATAATGTCTGCTTTTGCTTTTGCGACACCTGCAGCAATCGTTCCAACACCAGTTGATGCAACTAGCTTCACACCTACTCGTGCTTTTTGATTAATTTGTTTTAAATCGTAAATTAACTGAGCTAAATCTTCAATAGAGTAAATATCGTGGTGCGGAGGTGGTGACACCAAGGTTACCCCAGGAGTGGAATGTCTTAACTTAGAAATATATTTTGAAACCTTAAATCCAGGCAATTGACCTCCCTCACCAGGCTTAGCGCCTTGTGCAATTTTAATTTCAATTTCATTGCAATTATTTAAATATTTTGCTGTAACACCAAATCTTCCGGACGCTACTTGTTTCACTCTTGAATTTGCGTTATCTCCGTTGCTTCGAGGTACAAACCTATCTTCATCTTCTCCTCCTTCGCCACTACAAGATGCACCACCTATCCTGTTCATTGCAATAGCTAAGGTTTCATGAGCCTCTTTTGATAAAGCTCCCATTGACATACTTCCAGTTCCAAATCTTTTTCTAATTTCAGTCACTGACTCAACTTCGTCTAATGATATTGATTTTTTTTTAGACTTAAAACCAAGTAAATCTCTTAAATGAATAGGTGGTAACCCATGAATTAATTTTGAATATTTTCTGTATATATCATAGGAGTCATTTGTTACCGCGCTTTGTAATAAATGCATTGTTTTAGCTTGATAACCATGAGTTTCGCCACCATGCCGATATTTATAAATACCCCCTATTGGTAAAGAAATTACATTTTCTCTAAACGTCTCTTCGTGATGTTTTTTGATCATGTCCTCGATACCTAAAATACCTATTCCTGATATTCTGGATTCAAGACCTGGAAAATATTCTGAAACTAGTGACCGACTCAATCCTAAAGATTGAAAATTAAGACCTCCGCGATATGAACTTATCACCGAAATACCCATTTTAGACATTATCTTAAGTAAACCATCATTGATAGCTTTGGTGTATCTTTGAGCGCATTCATCGAAACTTAGTTTACCGAATAAACCTTTTTTAAATCTCTGATGGATAGAATCAATCGTTAGGTATGGGTTTACTGTTGTTGCTCCGGCACCAATCAAAACAGCAAAGTAATGTGTATCCAGACACTCTGAGGATTTAACATGAATTGAAACAAATTTTCGAATACCAAGAGAGGTTAGGTGTGATTGAACAGCTCCTAAAGCTAAAATAACTGGAATAGATAATCTTTTTTTTGAAATGTTTTCATCACTTATTACTAAGTGTTTGGCTCCGCACCTAACAAATTCCTCAGCTTCAACTCTAATTCTATCAAGTTGGTTTTTTAAGGTATTTTTATCATTAATCACATAAGTCAAATCGATGATATTAGTTTCATCTTTAAATGTATCACAAACCTTTTTAAATTGAGCATTTGTTAAAAC
>VMHT01192136.1_pt1 | contig 22002 bp, 37 predicted proteins | sample 4693611 | NCBI WGS metagenome assembly VMHT01 (sample SAMN12280063, study PRJNA550983) | marine metagenome | isolation source: seawater sampled from same location over 5 years 0.02-0.2 micron viral filtrate | place: USA: collected off the coast of southern California halfway between the port... ...
GGTTCGCCGAGGGTACATACAGCGACGTGTACAAAGAGTGGTGCGGATGTCGTCCCGGCTCGGTCAAGGGTTACACTCTCGCGGAGCTGGAAGAGAAGATTGAGGAATACTCTCGCCTGGCCCAAGAAGAGTACCAAGCAGAACTGGCGTGGCGTGCTGAGGAAAAGAAGATCGAGCGTGCAGAGATCGCTCTCGGTCTGGCTGAGCCCACAGAAGGAGTGGAGCTCGAAGAATGGGAAATCTACGAAGCCAAGGCTGAAGCTGTTGGCTATTAAACTTTCACAACAACACTCAAAACGAGGTTAAAAAACAATGCAGCTATCTGAAGCACTTAACATGATTTCTGGGATGACAGAAACAGAGCTCCACGATCTTAATCGTGCAGTTATTGTACAGATTAAGGATCGCCGGAGTCGCGATGCTAGAAAGAAGCGTTGTACGCTCAGGTCGGGTGACAAGGTCTCCTGGTCCGGTAAGCGCGGCTATTATGAGGGAACGATCGTTCGCGTTAAGCGGAAGAAGGCGATTGTTGATGCGGGCCCCGGGCTGAATTGGGACGTTCCGCTCAACATGCTGAGTGCAGTTTAGTTTATTGGGAGGAGCTGAGGTCCCTTCCAATCCTTGGACAAAGCGGGACGCTGCTTGAGGTGATAACTAAGACCGGTTGCGGCCACCCTGCCGGAGGGAAGATATCCGGCTATCACCAACCTCCCTTTTAAAAAACTTTTTCAATCTGTAAAAAAACACCCTGAATGTAGTATAATAGTACTATAAGGAAAGGGGTTAATCAATTGGCTCGCAAACGACGAAATGATAGAAACCACGTCATTTACCAGCTCACGGCTCCGAACGGTGATCGATATGTTGGAGTCACGTTTGCCAGACGAAGGGCTTGGAAGAGATCAGCCAAGGTTCGTTGGGAAGCTCACGTTCGAAACGCACTAGATTATGATCGCCAAAATCTTCTCAGTTGCTCGATTCGAGAGCACGGGGCTGAAAGCTTTGCGAGAGAAGTTTTGGAAATCATTCGTGGAAAGCAGAATGCTCACGATCGCGAAAGAGAATTGATTCGAGTGTGGCAACCAGAGCTTAACATGGAAGGGCTGGGTCGGAAGATCAACAGTACAAAGCATGCAGTGGCTGAAGCTTGATAAAAGAAAAAAAACTTATTCAGTCTGTAAAAAAAGCACTCAGATGTAGTATAATAGTACTATAAGGAATGGCAATCAACTCACCCATGGAGATAATCTAAATGGCACGCCGCAAGAAGCAAATCATCCCTCTCGATCTTTCTAACCCAATGCTCGTTCGCGATGAAATTGTCAATGATTTGCTCCAGAGGTTCCCGCTCGGTCCGAATAAGACCTTGACGCGGGATGATTACTATACATCTTGGGACGGCCATCCAGCTTTGGACGTGGACACAACGGGATATCACAAGGAATCTTGCGGTTATCCCGACCTCGTCCTCTATCGACTTAATTTGGTTGGTTGGGATATTAGAGACTACATTCGACAGCGCTGGCCAGAGCTAGCGCAGGCGGGAGTCACTCGTCGATATAATCGTCTAGAAAAGCGAATCGAGCGAGCCAACTGTCGGGTTCGTCGAGCAGGTCTCCCCGGGCTGTGGAAAGTTTCTTACGGCTGGGAAGAGTACAAGGGAGCTGTAGTTTATGCTGAAAACAAGGCTCACGCGAGGCAGCAAGCAGCGATGTTCTTCGGTCCAGCATTTGCGGGCGAAGATATCCGAGAAGTTAGTTTTGTAGGCGAAGGCTCGCCCCTTGATATCGCTAAGCACAACAAGCGGGCCCGCATTGACCTCACTACGCGGATGCAGAAAGTTGAGAAGTCAATCAAGCGTCTCGAGATGGAGTGTCAGCAGATGGAGTTCCTCGCGACCACTCACGAAATCTACGGCATTCAAGCAGTAGCAGAAATTGAATAAATATTTTATTGATTCGTAAAAAACTATCCCTCTTGGGATATAATAGATAAGGTAAGGAGTAGCTGTGAAGTTCATTCAAGTCAAGCGTACCAGGTGTCAGCGATGCAGACGTTTTGTTAGTTGCGCTATCACTGATAAAACTCCAATCTGTAGCAAGTGTGACCCAGAAAGGTTTGCTACTGTATGCGAAGCACAAAAAGAAGCTTGGCTGAAGGGTGAGTTTTAATGACCCCCTATCAGCGAAATCTTCTACCACCCCTGATTTTCTTTTCAGCAGCTTTTTTGCTGGGATTTACTATTCTCATTCACTACACATTTGGCGCATAGGAAAATAAATGAAGCTCAAAGTTAAGAACGACGATATCGATTTTGGAACCAGTATCAATGATATTGAGGTTCCTCCACAGTTACGCAAGAAGGTCCAGACAGGGCTTGAGTTTATCGACATTACCCTTGGAGGTAATGGGTTCACTCCATCTATGGTAACCCTTTTCACCGGTACACCAGGGGCTGGAAAGACCTCGATGATGCTTCTAATGGCCGATTCTCTGGTCAAGCGGGGCAACACTGTAGTCTTTAATACCGCAGAAGAAAGTCTTCACCAAGTGAAGATGACTGCTGAACGTCTTCGATTGAATAGTGGTTTTTTGGTCGGCCAAGAAACTCATGTTCCGACACTTCTTGAAAAGTGCGATGCGATTCGAAATGCTCGAGGTCGCCGGAAGAAGCCGTTTATGCTTATCGTTGACTCTTTGCAGTGTATGAACGATGGAAAGTACGGCATTGGCACTAACTCCAAGACCGCTGAGCGGAGTTTGCAGCTCATTACTGAGTGGTGCAAGGAAAACTGGACTAACGCGGTCGTCATCGGCCAAGTGAACAAGGGCGGTCAGATGGCTGGAACTAACAAGCTTAAGCACATGGTTGATGCTATGATTCACTTGGATATCGAGCGTAAGGATAAGGACCTGGAAGGATGCCGGGTGCTAGAAGCTCATAAAAATCGATTTGGAGGGTGTGGAACTACATTCTTCTTGGCTATGAACAACAACGGGTTTGAAGAAATCGCGCGAGTGAGCGCACATGGGGTGTAGAGATATGTCAGTATGGACATTAATTGTAGAGAGAAATCGTTATCACGAGACAAACTTTTCAAAACCGTGGGAATCTGCGAAGGGGTTTGAAGCGCATGTGATGTACGGACCGCCAGACAGCGAACTAGCGTGGTCAGAAGCGCTAGTATTTTTGGAGCGCGAAGCAAAGCTTAGAGAACCTGATTATCGTCTAGTAGGAATGATGAAAGGTAATTTTGGTACTAACTTTTATACAGACCCAAGGGAAAACGATGAAAACTCTTCCTTTTGAAAAAGCTATACTGAGAGCACACGATTTTGGAGCGATGACTCTCACGATGAAGATGATACAAGACATGCTAGAAGAAATTCGTATTTGTCAAGTAGCTGAAAAAAGCATTGAGGGTATGAGTCAAGAGTGGATTGATGTACAAGCTGAAGCTACTCGGAAGACGAACATAGAGGCCGAGGTCCTTTTTATGACAGCAGCCAAGCAACTAGAAAATCAGTTGGGGATTAGAGCTTGACACCTAAAACAAGTAATAGACTGGATAGACTAGTAGAATCATTGACGCCTATGGTGAAGCATGCACTAAATGAGTATTCTGACCACCTCGCGCCAAGGCACGTCAGGAACTCGTGCAAGTATAGATTTAAGCAAGGGTTTTATTATCAGTTGAGTCGATATCTTCCGCAACATCACCTAGTAAGCCGTGCTGCTCTAGAGCTTTCAAAAGAACTTGGGTTCGAAGATGAGTGTTGGAGTATGGAGTGGGATGAGCAACCGAAATATGACCCTCTTGGTCGGAAGACTTTTCACATTGAGCATATTTTTACTGGAGAGATGTTTTTCCAAGCGTTGAAGAGCTTGAATGACGTTGGAGAGTTGAACGAAAAGACTCTACTTCAGTTTGTTTTAGATAACTACCGAACAGCTTGGATCTTGAAGGAAGAAGACAAGAAGCTAGTAAAATCAAATCGGGGAACCACTCTCCAAGACGCGTTGAACCACTACGAAGAAGTTGGTATTGATCTTCTTTACAAACCTTGGGAAGCTACTTCCAGACAAACGGCTTGTTTATCTTAAAAACTGAAAGGTTGTCAGTCGGTCCTTCGAAGTCATACCCTAACAGATCCAGCTCTTGTTCTCTATGAGCAGTGATGTGGTCTATTAGTTTGGCGTTATAGTAGTACCGATAGTCTTTGTGGAAGCTTGAACCGACTCTTCGGGGTCGGTTTTCTCGTATTTTATTTTCTGGAAATTGATTAATGGCTTCTTCTAGTCTTTCAAGCCTGATATAAAATGCTGCGAAACTGTGCTTTTCTCCCGGGGAGTTTAGAGGATCAAATGTCTGGCACGTTTGGAGGTGGCGATGAGAAAATAGGGGAACGTGGTCCTGAATATGCAGATCTTCAGCAGAACGCGGGCTGCGATGACCGATGTTCCATGATTTAAATTTGTTCCAGTGATGCTTAGGGCAGTCTTCGAAAGAGTTAAACTCATATAGGAAAGTTTCTAGTGCTGGCCACGTTTCTTGGATAGACATCCGATGGATTGCAACTGTTGCTCCAATGGGCAGATGACCCATCACACCTGGAGCTTCAACGCAACCCGACGGTCTCCAGTTCGAATGCCACAGACTAATTAACCAATCGAATGGGTTCCGTACTGTAGAAAAGCAGTTGTCCTGCCTGTGATTATGAGCTGATCGATGACCAAGGCTCTGGTAAGTTTTAACGCTAGCATTTACAGTGTTCCCGCCAGCTTTGGGGATGTGTGCGTGGACAATATTTTTGAGTCCGTCATTGACTGTAGTAAGTACATGAGGAGTTCGAGTCTTCATGAATAATCATATCAAATCGAGGGCGGCAATAAACAAGAACTACTCCACTAATATTTATAATAAATGTCTAATCGCAAGCCAACTCTTCCTGATGCTGCATGCTCACATCCTTATTGCGGATGCAAAAAACAAAATTATACATTTTTTTGGAAAAAAGATGCCTGGACCTGGGGGTGGTATGAAAATCCTAGAGCAGCATCTACTCAAATAAAACATAGATTATGTCTCCTCAAGCCGACTTGTTTAGGTGCCCGAGCTCTTAAGAGCTGGACAATTGATATGAACGATACCAGACCTTCCGAAAACAGCCGTCCAGACAACTTAGATTTCACGTTTGGTTTCGTTAGAAATCCATACAACCGAATTGTATCCTGCTTTACTATGCGCCGTTGGCAAAGATTCTGGGATGACGGGATAGACATTAATCAGTTTGTTGATCGGATTTTTGATAATCACTTTAACAACGGTTGCGAAAAAGACCACCACTGGTACTTCCAGCACTGGTACGTGCCGACAGATAAGACAGATTTCATTGGAAAGCTTGAAAATTTTGAAGATGATTGGAAAAAGATAGAGGACATCGCCAAGTTTCGCGAAAACGACCAGCTCCGACTAGATGCTAGCGGCAATCGTGTCGATTGGCGACACCCCCTCCGTAAAAAAAACAATCGCGATGGTGATAATGAGTTCAACTCTAGACAAAGAAAAGATCTTTTGGGAATTCTCTCTGACTCTTCCATCTCTAAAATAAAGAAGGTGTACGAGGCAGACTTCGATCTCTTCCACTACTCGAAAGACATCTCCAAGCTCTTATAATCGAGGGCGGCAATAAACAGAAAGTACTCCACTAATAGGAACCACCACATAAGGAGCGCGTAATACCTCAACCACTATACTTATAAAGGAAGGAGGGGACTCAAGTGGACTGGCATTATGTACAGGTGGGTGTCGTAGTCGTAGTACTCGCAATACTCTATTTTTCACTGTTTTCAGCATATTCAGATCAATAGAATCTATGTATTTCTGGCATCCCAGTGTCCCGCTACCCTGAACCGGTGGCCATTACACTCGCGAATCGTGACCAGTGGCTAGCTGGCCATTAGTCACAGTCACTGAGAGGCGTACCTGCCACGGTGAACGAGGGTCTTTTTTGACACAGTGTCTGGTCGGGACAACGGGACACCTCTTCTCGGGGTGTCTGTACTTAGCCTTCGCTCGCGTAGGTGAAGGCCTCCGATCTGTCTGTATCCCCCTATGTATACAGATTAATGTAACAATGTATCAATTTAATGTTACAGATAAATGTAACAAATTAATGTTACAAATTACTCGTCGTTCTAGAAATACTCTCCTCTATTTTAATTTTAACATGAAGGCCTCGGGTGTTCATTGCCCCGCTAAAAAAAGAGGGTAAAAGGTGAGGGATTGCCCGTAGGGCGGGTGAAATATTTTGATGAACATTTGCCGAATCGGGATACTATTTAATTAGGTCTCAACCAAAACCACACAGGAGAAACAACTTGAAGACTCATGATGGACTTACCTTTGAACTGAATTCTGGTCAGGATCCGATCCCGACACCGAATCCGGAGCCCGCTGCTATTAACCTTACAATCGATTCCGAATCCGTCGACTGCCTGAGGCAGTGCATGAAGGCCGATCGCTCTGTCTTAGAAGAAGATCTGGGCTGGCCGGACTGGATGGTGGATGAAGTGTGTCGAGTTTTAGAAAGCTCTACGTGAACGAGCATAAAAAAAATAAAAAAACTTTTTCGTTCTGTAAAAAAAGGGCTCAGATGTAGTATAATAGTACTATAAGGAATGGCTACTACAACTTCACTTCCCCTCTCGGAGAAAATTAATGGACATCAAAACTTTTAAGTCTGTCGCTGGCAAACTTCCCCCTCATATCGCGCGGCTTCTTCGCGGACCTACTGGAATCGGTAAGTCCTTCGTAGTCCGCCAACTGGCGGAAGATAAGGGGAAGGTCTTTGTCGACGTCCGCGGTTCCACGATGTCGGAAGGCGATGTCGTTGGTTATCCTGACCTGGAAGCTATGAAGAAGACGGGAGTCGCCACAATGTGCGTCCCCGGTTGGTTTGCTCGAGCCTGCAATGAACCTTGCGTTCTCATGCTCGACGAGCTGAATCGTTCGCTTCCTGCAGTCATGCAAGCATTCTTCCAAATCTGCCTTGACCGAGAGCTCGGCAACGACGCGGAAGGAATTCCCCACCGGCTCCACCCGGAGACGGAGATTTACGCGGCAGTAAACGTCGGTAACGAATACGACGTCACGGACATGGATCCCGCACTGCTCCGTCGTTTCTGGGTTTGCGACCTCGAGCCTAGCCACTCCGGCTGGATTGAGTGGGCGAAAGAAAATGATCTGGACAATATCCTGATTGAGTTCATTCGTCAGGAACCTGCGCACTGGCGCGTTGATCCTGCCGGCGCTGAGTCTGGCGCAGTCCTTCCGACTCCTGCCTCCTGGCACCGGTTGGATGAAGCACTCACCTTCGCGAGTTGGGAACCCAGCAAGTTCGCCGGCGGTCAGACTCCGGACGGTTTCTACGCCATCGCACTTGGAATGGTCGGTGCGGAAGCTGCAATCGCCTTCGTCAACTTCGTCAAGGAGTACGAAAAGGTGATCACGGCTGAAGACGTCCTGGAAGGTCGCGTTACCGGTGAAGAGCTCAAAGAGCAGCAGGCCGGAACGATTAACAACGTCATCGACAAGCTGGCCGAACACTGCAAGGATAACACCTGGAGTGCTAAGCAGGCTAACCGCATCGCGCAGTTTGGCACTGACCTCGGCGGAGAGCTGATGGTTCAGCTTTGGAACCGGATGAGCAGTTCTAACAACCTCCCCAACATCCAGAAGCTTCACAAGAAGATGGGAAAGCAGGTGGTTGCAGCAGTTCAGGCTAGCCGAAACCTCTCTTGATTAACTCGGCCGGGGAAACTCGGCCATTCTTGTATCACCTCTTTATGACTACGTAGACTAAATGTACAAACTGTATTTCGAAAACATGCCAGACGATGAATTAGCTAAAGCAATTATTGCTTTTAATGAGTACGCAGAGAAATACAAACTAAGACGTGATCCAGACGGTGAGACTCGTATGCGGAAGCTGATTGAAATGGCAAAGACCGAAGTCAGCCGCAGACAAAAAGAAATTTAATTCATTCATTCTGTAAAAAAGACGTCTACTTATGGTATAATAGTACTATAAGGAAAGGAATACAAATGGCAAAAAACAAAGGCACGGCAGTCGACCTCACTCCTCCCAGCTCACGTGGAGTTACGGACGAACAGGCAGCTGCATTCGACCTGGAACCTCACCTCATCAGCCTGATGTGGGATGAGCCTTTTTACTCCAAGGTCCTACGCGGTATTACTAAGAAGAAGGAAGAGACCATCCCAACTGCTGGAGTCATGGTCCGAGACGGTTACGTCAATATGTTTTGGAACCCTCGCTTCCTTGCCTCGCTGTTGCTAGAGGGTAAGAACAAGATCAAGGGGCTGTTGATTCACGAATGTCTTCACCTCGTCTTCGAACACTGCACGGAGCGTAAGCACGAACCGCACATCATCTGGAACTACTCCACTGACTGTGCCATCAACAGCTTGATTCCTCGTGACCACCTCCCTGACTGCGGAATTATTCCTGGTGAGGCATTCACTGCACTGACTGCTGAACAAGAAGAAAAGATGACGCAGGAGCAGAAGGATCGCTACCAGCGGATGAGCAGCTTCATTGAGGCACTGCCCAAGGGGCTGAGCTCTGAAGAGTACTTCGCACTGTTCATGCAGAATGACGACGTTAAGAAGGACCTGGAAGATCAGCAGGGTCAAGGTGGCGAAGGAATGCCCGGTCTCATGGACGACCACGAAGGCTGGGGCGAGATGACTGATGAAGAGAAGGAGCTTGTCAAGGGCAAGCTTAAGCAGGCAATTGCTGAAGCCGCTAAGGAATGTGATTCCAAGGGGTCTTGGGGTTCGGTAAGCGGTGATACACGGGCTGCTATCCGCGCAATGATTTCTAAGGAAGTTCCCTGGGAACAGCTGATTAAGAAGTTCTGCGGAATGACGCGTCGATCTGATCGTCGTTCTTCCCGGAAGCGTCTTAACAAGAAGTACCCCGGCATTCACAGCGGTTTTAAGCGTAGCTACACTGCCTCCATCGCTGTTTACATCGACCAGTCTGGCTCGGTTGGAGAGGCTGAACTGCAATTGCTCTTCGGAGAGCTGGCAAACCTCGCAAACCGGATTGAGTTCACTACCTTCCACTTCGACACTGAGGTGGACGAGGACAGTGAGACTATCTGGCGCGGTGGTCGTACTCCTCAACCTCACCGTACTCGCTGCGGCGGAACGTGCTTCAGGGCACCGTCCAAGCACGCTGAAAAGAACAAGCACAAGTTCGATGGTTACATCATTCTGACTGACGGTTATGCTGCAGATCCTGGACCATCCCGGATGCGTCGTGCTTGGGTTATCACGCCTTGTGGTACTACTGAGCCGTGGATGAAGGGTGCTAAGCAGAGTGTGATTGCTATCCCGGAACGAGCTCTCACTGCAGCGGCATGAAAGTTAAAGACCTTGTAAAAGGTATGTTCCTCGAACCACGTCCCGGATGCCGTTGGTCTGTGGTACTAACTTCACCACTGACGCTTGGTGTCTTTAAGGGTACCCATCCAGGCGTAGGTGAAAAAGAAGATTATGCTATCTATTTAGGTACTCGCCAAGAGCTAGGTGCGAGTGTCAATAGGTGCGAATGGTCCAACCGATACTGTCTGTTTCAAGGACAGATCATGCCAGTAGATAGCTCCGATTGGCGCTATATCAATCCCGCGATACAGGAACCCCATGCCTAACATGTATAATATTTTATTCACCGGAAAGGAGCTCAAGCTCGTAATCCAGAACCTAACTGAATCAGCACACCGGTGGCGTCTGGTCTGTGAGGACAGTCCATTCCCCGATGCAGTCGAAGCTGCTCGTACTGAGTGGCTGTCACTAATCAGCCTTCTCGAAAAGATCGATCCTCCGCTCGGCGTTTAACTTCCGGTGCGGCATAAACTAGAATCTATTAAGCAAACCCCAATAGAGAGAGTGAGATGTGTATGTTCAATCCTAAGAAGAGTCATAACGTAGTAGACATGAACGGAATCCCCCTGAATCGGTCTTTCCCAGTGGACAATGTACTCCGGTTCTTCGGTCGTATAGTCCATCAGTCTGTAAGGCGGGTAGCCCGTAAGGCGTACTGGTGGAACAAGGTCGCCGACTGTCGGTAACTGTAACAGTATTAATTTTTATTATGTTACATTAATAATATATAATACATTAACAGACTGGTAATAATGTAACATAAGGGGGCCTAAAGAGGGGGCCTATTTTGGGGGGCTGTTTGGGCCCCATTTGGGGCCCCATTTTTGGGGCCTTTTAGGCCCCCTTCCAGGCCCCCTGTACGGCTCTGTCGGGCTTCTCTGCGGGGGTGATGCCTAAGTACAGTGATTTTTTTTCTCGGAGAGATTTCAAACCCAAACCCTTTTTTCATGCGCAGTTAAAAACTAAAAATGCCCAGAAGCCAAAAATTTTTCCCGAGAAATGTGAGGCGATTTTAACCTTTACGCGCGTGAATATAATTACTAGTACAAGTCATATACGGATAGGCGATGAGATTAAAGAAAAGTGAATTACGCAGAATAATAAGGGAATCCCTTAAGAGATCCGAACGACTCGACGAACAAGGCGGCGGCATCAAGGCCATCATGGGCATCATATCAATGTTCGCTGGAGACAAGGCCAAGGAACACGATGATCTGCTAGTAGAACCAGATGACGAGGGCGAAGACGGAGTAAAAGAGGCACTCGCCGGATTTGCACCCGGTGGCATGCCCGAGAGGTCCCATCCCTCGCAAGATCCGGATGCGTACGCCGACCACCCCGACTACCACGCTGGTAGCAAGGACGCTAGCGAGGGCGTGACCCCTCCGAGAGACGCCAGTGAAGAATACATGTCTGGATATGACTCAGCAATGCAGGATTGGTAATGCTATTAAATGAACAGAGAAAGCGTATTATAGAATTAGAAAAAGGGGCGACCAAGGACGATGTCCCCGAGATAAAGGAAATTCGAACATTGGCTCTCAGTATTAGAAACGGGATATCTGACATGATGCCTTCGGCAGGAGGGGGCTATGCTATCGAGACGCACATGCTGTCTCGTGGCCTAACTGAGATCGTAAATTCATGCGATAATCTGATTAAAACACTGGAGGCAGAATGACTGTAATCGAATTCGATATCTGGGGCGAACCAGACGAGAATGGCGTGTCAACCCTCAACTCAGAACGGCCGGAGGCCGGCGCGCGTGAGGTCCAGGATAATCTCTCACGCAATATAAACGATAATATGCTTGATTTGGGTATAAGGGAGAATACAGATTATAACGGTGTTGAGGATAGCACACCCCCTTTTATCTATAGAGATGCGGAATTCAACCCGCATGCCGATGATGCAGTGGCGGATATAGGATGCATGGATAGGCTGGTTGGTGGTAATCTTCGATTTGTATGCCGGCGGGCAGGTATCGCGGGCAGTGACTCGATCTCGGTGCATGATAACCCTGGATGGGGTTGGACGTCGGTCCTCTTTAGTCCAGACGCGGTATCTGAGTAATGCATTGGGGTTTAATGGGTATTCATATGATTCCAGTACATGCTATCACTAGAGTACCCTGGTGGGTTTCTTCGGTTCAGCCCGAAAGAGGCGGCCGACAGGCTCGGCCGCTCGATGGGCATATCTCTGATGGTGATAAAAGTAGTAAAGAGAAAAAAGTGAGTGGGCCGGACCCTGCCGGGTCTGAATCTGTTAAGGGTAAAGTTTATTATTTGAGTGATTATCGCTTTAAAAAGTGATATGTATATTAAGAGGGTCGATCGGTGATAGATAAGATAAATGGTTGGTTGGATAAATTGGCTGGATGGCTTGGCATTGCGCCTCAGCCGAAGCCCATTCCGATACCGGTACGTCGACCTCCTCCGGATGGAAAAAGAAAATGAAAATCACCCGCCGCAAACTCATAAGAATCATCAAGGAAGCGGTCCTCCGCGAAGGTATTGCTGACCCACGAGGACTTAAAGCTCTATTAGCTTCTCTAAACGTAAAGGGTCGAGATTTTGGTCCAGTGGCCAATGCCTTAGCCATGGCTTATCATGACGCTGAGGGCGCACCTCAGGATATGAAAGATGAGGTTGAGATTCATAGTGGCGGATTATCAACGTCGACAGACGGCGAGTGGATTGATTGGCCTCTTGAAACATACCAAGAGATTTGGAATCTGTACAAGAAAGCTGAGCAGTCTTACAAGTCACCACAGTCATCCGGACCGAGGTGGTAAATGAGAATCACAAAACGCCAGCTTAGAAGAATCATTAAAGAAGCCGTATACAAGCCAGAGGACTACTGGGATCCGGAGCGCGTGAAGACGTGGGAAGAGCACGAGGGTCGCCCTCCTGCAACGGGGCCTGAACCTAAGGGCGATGAAGACTTTAGCTATCCTCGGGAGATTGCCGAGCAACCGGGTGATGCCGGAGAAGCTTGGATTGATGAGGGTATGGGTGAGATAATGCGTAAGGATTTTGAACAATGGCTTATCGCTAATCCGAGTTTTGAAGAGTTGCCATTTGATATTATGCGCGGAGCAACTCAGTACGATCATTGGTGGGTGAGGGAGACACGGTGAAAATTACAAAAAGACAGCTTAGAAGAATCATAAGAGAAGCAATCGATCCTCGTGAGCTTGAAGAACCTCCTGGTGGTTGGATTGGTGATGCCCTCCACAACGATCCAGACTACCCGCATCATACTGATACCAATCACTTCAAAGTAGGGGATCTTGTTCGCTCAGTTGATTATGAGGGTGACGGATGGGGCGGAGACTACGAGAGGAGTGCGGGTGACCAGGTTGGCACAGTCATTGAGATCACTCCAGATCCGGATGGTACACAGTACACGGTTCATTTTCCTGATGGTACAACGGTGATGGATACACCATCGGAGTTTGAGCTTATAAACGAAGGTGCGATAGACTGGCTTCAAGGCGGATTAGACGTAGTTGGTCTTATTCCCGGCATTGGAGAAGCAGCAGATGCTATTAATGCTCTTATTTCTTTAGGCAGGGGTAATCCACTAGAGGCTTTGCTATCTGCAATTTCAATGGTTCCTGGGGCTGGAGACGCTGTCGGCAAAGGTGGCAAGATCGTACTTAAAGTGCTTGACCCTGCAATCGACCTGATTAAGCGGGGCGACGACGTTGCAGATATTATAAAAAAAGTAGGTCCGAAGAATTTTGAAAAGATCAAGGGTGTCATAGGACCTATCAAAGACGCTGCAGCCAAATACGGCCCTAAAGTTAAAGAGCTTTTAAAAGCAGTAAAATCTAAAGATCTCGAGGCTGTTGAAAAATTAGGTGGATTTAAAGTTCCAAAAGTTGCCAAAACAAAAGCTCAAGGTGCTTTAGACAAGGTAGCTGGGAAGCTTCCTGAAGGTGATATCGATAGTATCTTCAAGTTTCTAGCCAAGATCGATGTTGGTGATAAAATCATGGGAACTGACGATTATAAGGGAGAGATAATTTCGGATACTGGCGAAGTCTTAAAAATGGCTGCCGGGCGAGTATATATCCCGTCTCTTGGACAGGCTGTTCTCGGTGAATCTTATACTAATATGAAGCTTATATACTATGGTAATGAAATTAAAAAGGTTATATCATGAAAATCACAAAAAGACAACTTAGAAGAATTATAAAAGAATCTATTAATGAACAGCACACGGTCGGAGGTAATATGGCTCGTGATATGTTCAACCCAGGTCAAACTCCATTAGAAATTACTGAGAAGGGAGTGACAAGAGAACAAGTCAGCGACCACTGGCCTAATGTTCTGTACAGGGGTCAAGACGTGATGGACCTTATGTATGATGATAGAACCATTAGCTTAGCAGAAGATGCAATCGAGAGAGAATTGGGAGATCGCTTCGATGGTCAAGAAGCATATCTAGCTTGGATACCAAGTAAAGATATTTTTGTTATGGGATTTGACGTCTTCCTAGCGGATGGGATGACTAGCGGGTTAGTCGAACTAGATCCAAGGGGCAGAGTTATTAAAGCCGCTACCGGTGGTAAAGGCATGTACGGCCCGGACGGCGGCTACGACAAGGTCAAAAAAATGTACCCAGATGTATTGGAGTTAAGGTTAGACTGATGAGAATCACCCGCCAACAGCTTAGACAGATAATTAAAGAACAACTCATCCGTGAAAGGATGGGTACTGATATCTATAAGGTTGTTATGCAGACACTTGATAGGCAAGGACCTAAGACACATCAACAGTTATTGGCTACAATACTAAGTGGCTTTCCCAGAACATCAGACGAAGAGATAGATGAATATATCGATAGTTTTGAAAAAAGTGGAGATATTATTTTTGATCCTGCGACTCAAACATATCACTAGGGAAGAGAGATGAAAATCACAAAGAAACAATTAAGACGAATTATCAAAGAAGCCGTTGGTTATTATAGTGATGAAGACATGCCTCAGGCTTGGCACTCCGGCTATGATGATGCACTAGACGGATATGATCCTATGAGTACTGATCCAGACTATGAAGCGGGTCACGAAGCTGGAGTGATAGATTCTCAGAAATCTAAGACGCGGAATGTAGAACAGGGGTATCAATAAATGAAAATTACAAAACGACAGCTTCAAAAAATTGTTAAGGAAGCCTGGCTTGATGAAGACCCCCAGCTAGAAAAACGCGCTTTTCTAGATGCGCAGGCTGATATATGGGCTGATGCACTTGAAGCTTATGAACTGCCTGGTGCCCAAAGACAGATACGTCAAAGCTTAGAAGATCTTTATAACCAGCTTTTTGATGACATTAAAGGTGGATAACAACTAATGAAAATTACAAAACGACAGCTTAGAAAACTTATTAAAGAATCATTAATCGCTGAGGCTGGTTACGATCAGCTTCCCTTCAAGGGTGGTCAGCCATGGCAAGACCCAGACGTTCCAGTTGGCACAGGCGCTCGGATGTATGATGATCTAGATACAGAGCTTACTGATGAAGAAATAGATGATGCTGGTTATTTCGAAGAGGAGAGCTGGCCGATTCGATTTGGTTACACTGATAAGACAGGTGAGCAAGTCGAATATGTTGCAAACAACAATGCAGAAGCTGACGATTTTTTCTCTATGTTCTTTAAGGAATATGGAAGAGACTACCCATACTCGGTGAATTAAAATGAAAACTACAAAAAAACAATTAAGAAGAATTATTAGAGAATCTCTCTTGCTTGAAACAGAGATGCTAAAGATTATGGATAACCGATATGAAGATCTTTCTGTATATAATAGAATCGCCAACTACGCGCTGAACAATGATATCGCTGGTGCCATGGCTGATCCTGAAGTAAATACTGATGAGCTGTATTGGGAAATTGATGAGATGCGGGGTTGGGTTAACAAAGTTGGAACCGACCCACATGCGTTCTCGCAAGATTCTATTGTTCCAGACAATTGGGACGAAGATGCAGTCTATGATTTTATGGGAGATCTCGAAAATGCATGGCATCAAGATCAAGCCACAAAGGATCGTGCCGCGGTTGCTGCAGATCCGGATAAGGATTGGCTAGAGTTCATGGCTAACGAATTTACGTCGGTTGTCACACCAAACGATTTAGAAACGTTGGGCTGGAAGGAGTATAAGAGATATATTCGTCTATCTCCGCCATCAGCACTGTCTCATGCGATGGGAGAGATTCATATTACAAATGATGATCTTAGCGCTGGACATTCGCCTGGAACTCGTGAAGAGTTTGTTGAGTTTCTAACTAACCGCGTTGGCAAAACTCTTAAGAAACGCAAAATCCATAGATCCCCGCCGCCACTTTACGATTGAGATTTAAAATGAAAATCACAAAAAGACAACTAAGAAGAATAATCAGTGAAGCACTCGAACTTGATATTGAAAAGGGCGATGTGATACTTACTGGTCGATTTAAAAATAAAAGAACTATCGTAAAAAAGATTGGTACGGATGATTTAGGCCAGCCAACTATTAATGGAATGAAAGCTTTAAATTTCCGCATTGAAAAATTAATGCCAAAGAAGAAGTGGAGCAAAAAGACTCTTGAAGAGCTTGAAGAAGAATAATGCCGTTTAAATCTGAAAAACAGCGCAGGTGGATGTGGGCCAACGAGCCTGAAATGGCAGAAGAGTGGGCTGATGAGGAAGATAAAAATGAAGGAAGAACCATGAAAATTACAAAGAGACAGCTTAGAAAAATTATAAGAGAGGCTCTACCAAAAACCCTCATTAAAGAAAATGGCGGAGTTTTTATAGCTGCTAGAGGCTGCTCCCCAATGAAGTCAAGAGCTGACCCTGCGTTTGCTGCTGCTATCAAAGGCACTCCTTTAAATATTGAAGAAGCTTATTCTCCAGAGATTGCTCGGGTAGATCTTAGTTCAGGGCCAGTTTCTGCTAAATGGACAGCTGATGGTTTATCTATGCAGCTGCTGACTCCAGGCGGTAAGCCAATGGTTTTCGGCACTCAATCAGATGTCCGATCTCTCATCGATATGTTGGAACAATTGCTAGCAGGAGCGATGAGGACATCGCCATGAATATGCATACCGAAAAACGAGTGAAAATAAAGTGAAAACATATGCACTAGAAAAATGTAGATATCCAAAAAATTCTCTACACGAGGCGTTTTATCCCCATGAGAGAATTTTGTTGATAGAAGGACTTAGTGCAAAAGATATCGTAATGGATATTGTACAAGTCGCAGCATCTTCTGGAGCCGTGGTGGGAACTAGCGGGGCAGGAGGGGATGTAGTAACTGACGCCATTTTTGCCATTGAAATAGCTGCAGATGTTTTGGAGGAAGTGCAGAACATCATAAGTGAAGCAGCCGAATTGGGTTCGATTATCATGGCAGCAGCGAAGCTCGATTTCGCTGGTAATTCAGAGGCATTTTATAATGATGTAAAAGGGTTAATAAAAAGAACTGTGTCGTCAGAACTAATCGGGGATAAAGCCAAAGAATTTATTGACGATGCGGCGGACACAGTTACCAAGCTAATAGGTAAAATCGTCCGCGCAGTATCTAAGTGGGTAGCTGCACTAATGCCTGACGATTTCGGTCTTAGCGGTCCAGCTTTTGAAGCGACGATGAGCGCAGCCATATCTGCTGGTGCAGAGAACGCCTATAATCTAGCGACAGCTGCTGTGTCAGCCCTGGGCGAAACGGGGAAATTAATAACAGATTCCGCAGCACTCGAAACATTTCTAACAGAAATTACAGAAAGTATTCTAGAGTACGCAAAAGAAATTGATGTCTCAGTGCAAAATCCAGATCCGGATAAAAGTGGCATAATGAAAAACTTTGTTGCAAAACGCAAATACCAGTTAGAAAAAATGGTGGCACCCACTGCATGGGCACTTAGAAAGGCGGGCCTGGCAGACACAGATACAATGGCAGAAGATTATTTCGATTATATCCAAACCCTACCAGCCATGCATCCACATCGATTAATTCTACAGAAAATGACTCCCAAGGCTATTTTTATATTGGAAGAAGTAATAGCCGACTGGATTCCTACTGCTGCGAAAGTCATGCATAAGCTTATCTCTTGGTTATTTGCAGCAATTGCCGTTTTTCAGATGATCATGGATCCCACAGAAAGAAAAGAATTAATGGATACCGAAACAAGAGAAAGCGATTTCGATCCGCTTGAAATTGAAGATACTATGAGTGATATAAGTTTGGCAGCCCATCGATATCTAAGTGATGAACTCTTGTTGAGAGAGATAGTACGTCTTAAGCTGGAGAACCGATTATGAAAATCACCAAACGACAACTCAGAAGAATAATTGAACAAGCCATGGTTGGCGGTTTGCCGACCAAAACTCCCAAAGATCTGCGCAAAATTGCGGAAGAGGAAGGGATGAGGTGGTATCGTGGTAGCCCTATAGGGAGATCCAGCAACGATGCTAGGGTAACATCGGTTCGCACTAGTCCGGACGAACAACGCTTAAGAGATACGGGCGATATTTTTGACGATCAGTCAATCTTTAGGGTAACAATTAAAGCTCGTTCAGGGAAGAAACAGGTTGACGTAATTTTAGACAATGAACGCGGGTCATTCCAGGGCGCTAGCACCGTGGAGATACATTAAATGAAAATTACAAGACGACAACTTAGAAGAATTATTAGAGAGGCTGAGGAAGAAGCTGCACCCTTTGGAAGTGGTATGGAACAGGCTGATCTAGAACCAGATCAAAAAGAAATTATTGGTCACACATGACTGACGCACGGCAAGATTCAGTCTGAATCCTTAAGAGAGGCACTTGGAATTGAAGGAAATCCAGTTGGAAAGATTATCCATCACGATCTTAACGCTGAAGGAAAAATAAGTTATTATAATATTTTAGTCAACAAAAGAATATTTACTCATATACCAGCACGCTTGGTTGAGTCAGTAAAAGAAACTCAGCACGAACATGAGGAAAGAAAATGAGAATCACAAAAAGACAACTTAGAAGAATTATTAGAGAAGAGAAGAAAAGGTTGGGAGAAGACTGCGGTGATATGCCAGCACTCGATGCTGCCCCTGTATCTCTAGAAGTAGAAACTCTCCCTATGGCTGAGAGCACTATGCCGGAGCAGGACCTAATGGTAGAGATGGAAGTGGCACAAAGAGCTCTAGAACAGGTTGTAGAATCGGTTCAGAACGCTGCACAACTTTGCCCTCAGTGCAACGAAGATGTAGCTATGCAAGCCCCTCTTATGGAAGCCATCGCTCATCAGGCTGAAGCTCTTCAAGAAATGCTCGACGTTCAAGCAGAAGTCGTTGCAGAATCCGCAGTGGTAGATGCCGGCGGAGGCATGGTGGATGACATATTAGCGGCTGTAACTGGTGAAGAGCTATAAAATGCGGTTGCATGAAAAAGAGCTAAGAAGACTCATTAGAATTTCACTTCTCAAGGAAGAAAAACTTGAGATTGCAGACGAAGTAGAAGAAGATGAAACTAGCACAGCTGCCGGAAAAAAGACTGAAAAGTTGATGGACGGCAGCGCGATGAATGCTCTTAAAGCCGCTTTAGATAAAGCTACTACAAAAGATGCGGTCAAAGAAACACTGCAGCAGATATTTCAAGGACTCGGCGAGAATGGGCAGAAATATCTTAAATTAGCTCTAAAAGAATTAGCTCAAGAACTGTAAAATAACCTCTAGCCTTTTAAAATAAGGTATGTGGTATTTTTATGTAGTGAAGTGTAGTGATAATAGCTTCTATGCTGGGGTTACTACTGAGCTTGATCGTCGTGTTTATGAGCACAATAATACTAGTAAGGGCGCAAAATATACTCGACCCAGACGGCCGGTTGAATTAATATATAGCGAAGAGTGTGAATCACGGTCGAGTGCTCAAAAAACTGAATATAGATTTAAGCAATTAGATCGCAAAACAAAAGAGCGCGTCATTTCAGAAAAACTGCTTACTATTATGTCTTGTTCGGGAGGATTTAATTATACATAAACTGTAAAAAAACCTCCCAGATGTAGTATAATAATAATGTAAGGGGGGCATTTAAAGGAATAACTCCATGAGACTCATGACAATAAAAGAAAGACTCGAGCTTGACGTAACAGTCGAAAGGCGTATTGCGAGAGCCCGTAGCATCGGAATGACAAATGCGGACAACGCCATCAGAGCGGCAGAAACATTCAGGTGGAAGAGAAGGAATCCGGGCATAACGGAGATTTTCTTCAATAGAGGCACAAGCAAGTATTTTTATCCAGGGCAAGGAATGGCCCAGCAATCTCTCTTTAGGCAGGTCATTCAATTTGACCTTCCCGATAATGAACAGCTCAAAAAGGCGGCGTAAAATGTATATTAGACGCAAACAGGTACCTTATGGTGATAATATCAAGTTTCTTGCAAACTATATTTTCAACAACCCCGGAGCTAGCTCAGGCTCGGCAAGAAAAGCTCTGTGTGAAAATAACGGAGTAGAGTGGACGACGCCAACTAAGATGCGCGGTCAGTACACAACATATTTCTGTATCGGTTGGATCGGAGGCGCATCAAAATGGCCAAGGAATCCATGCGGCAGGTACTGGAAGCGGATGAAGCGTCCGGACGGGAAGAACGGTTATCTCCTCACTCATGAGGGCATGCAGTTCGTTAGAATAAACGGTAATTAAAATGGCAAAAGTTAAGCGAAATAGTTCTAAGTCTGGAAAGAAAGCCATAGCGCATGTCCGAGCACAACGTGGACTAGACCGCCAGCATTTTCTCCAAGAAAATGGGGACATGAAACAATGGATCCCTCCCAGAGTTATTTTTGTAGATCGTAAAAAGCGAGATAATAGAAACTCATGCAGAAATTTTAAGTTTAGACGCACAAATTAAAATAATAGACTCAGGTGAAAAGTACTAACGTGCGTGATACTAGTACTTAGTAACCATTTTTTTTGGAAAAATAATTTCAATGTTTGATACTTCACTTTTTAGCCTTATATGTTTGGAAATGGGAATTGTCCCTAATGCCTCTATAGATAAAGACGGTGATGAGCTTAAAACTATGCTTAATCAGCTTACGCCCGAAGAAGCTCGGAAGTGTAAGAGGAAGTTTAGAAAGATTCATCGAAAGCTGAAAAGCAAGAAGGTTAAAAACACTGAATCTCTTAAGGCTGTGAAAGTGATTAACAAACGCTTTGGAGAAAAGGGAGCAGCTCCAGGTAAACCTCAGAGGCGTGCGCGGCGAGAAATGGTTAGATCTCATGTGAGACATCAATCTTTCACAAAGTGGACGAATGAATGAAAAATTAAGAAAGGTAATTGCTTGGAGAGTTGTATCTCTTGTATTTTCACTTTTAATAACGTGGTTATACCTTGGAGAAATTCAAAGGTCTCTTGAGTTAACTCTGATACTGATGGGGACACTGACGATAATACACTACATATTCGAATCAATATGGGATATTAAGTTAAGAGGCCGGGATTAACCCGGTCTTTTTTTTATATTTAATATTATGCAGATCGTAGATTTTCTATTTTATTCAAAACCACTATCTTTTTTCGACGAAGAAGTAAGGGCAATTATAATAGTCATGGGATATTATGCGGTTCTTATAGCTGCTACAGCAGCACTTCTTCTTTATAGAAGTGGACCATCGTTTTAGAGCTAATAATTAATTCAGAGTAGTCGGAGATATTGCAGTGAATAAAAAAGAACTATTAAGACAGCTTAATAAAGCTTTAAGAGAAGATAAAAACTTACAAAGTATTTTATTAGAAAAAAGAAAAACAAAAAGCATTTTAGCCGATGAGCTATTAACTAAAATAAAATCTTTAAATCTCCCGTCTAAATTAGCAGACATCCCATGGGCAAAAGATACTCCAGTTAATCTGCAGGGAACTAATATTAGATTTAGAGTCTCTAGTGGAAGAGCAGAAAGAGATGCGTACGCTAGTAAGATTATGGCAGCAGTTAAAAAAGAAGCTGCTAAACTTGGATTAGATCCGGGATCTATTGAAAATGCGGCTGAACCTCGAACTTATTTAGGAAAATTTAAAGGTAGACCAGATTTAGATTTAAAATTTGTAGTAAGACCAGGCGGTAAATCTTCTGCATCAGACCTTGGAGAGATTTATGAAGGAAATCTTACTGATTTATTTAAATTAGTTATGAGTATGGCTGGTATGCCGGTGGATGCTTTACATTTTGAACAGGCTGGATCAGGACACGGAAGCGATATTCAGATTCAAGTTGAAGCAGAGGGACGTCCACTTTTTAAAATGGAAGCAAAAAACTCTCCCAATCCAGAGCTTGGAAGTACAGCTTTTAAATATAACACGTCTGGTGACCAATATGAAACAGCTGGGGAAGCAGCACAAAAGAATAAAGAAGATACTTTAAAAGATCCAGCTAAGAAAAGGATGTGGGACAATGTTTTATCTGTCGCTACCGCTGATTTGCAGCCATTAGATACAGCAAATAGAAAAAAAATAATAGATAACATTAATAAAGAGCTTCAAGCTAATTTAACAGAGGATCAA
>VMHT01133119.1_pt1 | contig 22000 bp, 36 predicted proteins | sample 4693611 | NCBI WGS metagenome assembly VMHT01 (sample SAMN12280063, study PRJNA550983) | marine metagenome | isolation source: seawater sampled from same location over 5 years 0.02-0.2 micron viral filtrate | place: USA: collected off the coast of southern California halfway between the port... ...
AAGTTACGTGAGCGTCAATCATATATTACTGATAAAAGTTTAATTGGTATAATTGATAAGTTAGAAGAACTTGTTAGAGCATTGAGAAAACATATAGTAAGGACGGATTTTGATTAATAAAGATTTAACAGCGACACAGAACGACTACGCACATTTTTTGCCAGCATTGAGCGGCTTCTATGCAACATATGTAGGTAAGCAACGCTTTCCTGATCCTGTTAAAGGTCCTTATATCGAAGATACACGTATTCCTGCTAATTGGAATAGTGGTGTAGAAAGTCTTAACTATCTTAATGCAAAAGAAGGAGCGTTTACATATAAGTGGACACTCTATTCTGCAGGACATGCTGACTTAGATACAAATAAAATTGTACCTAAAGAAGATATGGTGCGTAATAGAGATAGAGATAACACTTGGTTACTAGGCGACTCAGGTGGTTTCCAGATTGGTAAAGGTGTTTGGGAAGGCGATTGGAAAGATCCTAATTGTCCTAAAGCACAAAAGAAAAGAGATGGCGTTCTTCGTTGGATGGACGCTTATATGGACTATGGAATGATACTTGATATTCCAGCCTGGGTAGCACGTTCTCCAGAAGGTGCAAAAGCAACAGGCATTAGTACATATGCAGAAGCAGTTAAGGCAACACGTATTAACAACGACTACTGGATGAAACATAGAACAGGTGCTTGTAAGTTCCTTAATGTTTTACAAGGTGAAAATCATACAGATGCTGATGACTGGTATGAGCAGATGAAAGACTACTGTGATCCAGTTAAGTATCCTGACAATCATTTTAATGGTTGGTCGATGGGTGGACAGAACATGTGCGATGTGCATTTGGTTCTTAAACGCATAGTTACATTGCATTATGATAACCTGTTACAACAAGGTGTACACGATGTAATGCATTTCTTAGGCACATCTAAACTAGAATGGGCTACACTATTAACTGACATACAACGTGCTATACGCAAGTATTATAACCCTAACATGATGCTTACATTTGATTGTGCTTCACCTTTCTTAGCAACTGCTAACGGACAAGTATACATTCAAAATGAAACTCCTGATAGAGGCAAATGGACTTATCGAATGGTACCTAGTATTGATGATAAGAAGTATGCTACTGATACACGTACATTTAAAGATGCAGTATTACAAGATGGAATATTTAAAAACTTTGAAGACAGTCCTGTAACAGACGGTATGCTTGTAAAAGACATTTGTGTTTATAAGCCAGGAGACCTAAATAAGATAGGTAAAGAAGGAAAAACATCGTGGGATAGTTTTTCATATGCGATCCAAATGGGTCATAACGTGTGGAGTCACATCAATGCAGTGCAAGAAGCAAACAGACAATATGATGCAGGCATTATTCCTAAAATGCTTGTACAAGAGCAATTTGACAGGATACTATTCAGAGATGTTGTGGAAGAAATATTCTCAAAGACTACAAGAGAAGAATCACTAGCAGTAATTGATCAGTATTCAAAGTTTTGGATGTCCATTCCGGGTACACGTGGCGCTATTGGTAAAAAGACTGTTAATGCAAGTACACACTTTAATGCATTGTTTGACGTAGAAGAAACAACTGTTGAAGAAGATAGTGAATTAGATGAAACTAAGTTGGAGGAGTTAGAAGATGAGCAATTACACGGAGCAACACGATAAACTGGCTGTACACCTACAAGAGTTATATAAACGGCATAGAACACTTGACGATGAAATAAAAGTGTTGTATAATAAGTTTGTAGAAGATCATGAACTAAACCTTTTAAAAACTAAAAAACTTTGGCTTAAAGATGAAATACATAGACTTGAATCAGAACTAAAGGCATTACAATGAGTGAATTATTAACAGAAAAAGAAGTTAGAGAAGAATTTAAACAACTAAGAAAAAAAGATAAAGTATTTGCACAATGTTGGCCTGCTACAAACGATTCATTTTATGAATGGTGTTCACAATATTTAGATTATCAACATATAAAGAGTAAAAGATGAAACGTGATTACGAAAGTGGAGTAAGTGACACTCCTGTATTTTTTACAGGTGTAGAAGTTGAAAAGACTCCTGCATATGGAATGAAAACATTATTTGTTACAGGCACACATCCATGTGATGTAATACAAAAACATTATGAAGAAGAACAATGTGAACATATCTTCTTTGGTGCTAATCACTCATTTGAACCACTAAACCAAGAAGAATGGACTAGTTGGGAAAGAATGATTAAGGCATTCTTAACTGCTGGTAAACTATGTAGTTTAGATATTCCAATTAATTACGCAGAAGAATTCCTTGAAAGCGGTCTTACTGAATACGAAAATTTTATCCCACAACTTCGCGTTCCGGTGCCTTACGTGAAACTGTGGAACTACAACACTATGTTGAAAATAGATGATAAAGATTTTAAGGCAACTAATCCAGGTGTTTGGTGCCATAATTTACACGATCTATTAGATAGACAAAAGTTTACTGATTGGGCAAAATATGGCCTTGACAAAGTTATAGAATGAGTATATAATGAATAAAGTAACAGATGAAAGATATTACGATTATATGATTCGTAGATCTAGAGAGGAAGATACAAAAATGGCGCAAGAGAATGTAATAAATAATGCGAAAAGAAGTATATGGGTAACCTTTAGAAAAGAAGGTGTTCATATGTATCCAGGAGCAGATAGTGATCCAAAATTGGCAACAGGTGATTGGGACGATGTGTCGTTTCTTGGTATTCCTCATCGTCATATTTTCCACTTCAGGGTGCGTATCGAAGTGTTCCACAACGACAGAGATATCGAGTTCATCCAATTCAAAAGGTGGATGGAAAGACTCTATAATGGAGCGAGTGAGACCGAAGGTGAAGTGCTTGTTCTAAACCACAGATCGTGTGAAATGATTGCAGATGAATTACACGAAAAGATTTCAGCAAAATACCCAGGCCGATTTGTTGAAATTGATGTAGCCGAAGACGGCGAAAACGGCTGTTCAATATTTTATCCCCGACCATAGATGCTGTTAAAAAAGGAAATTATAAAATGGCAATTAACTTTAATCGTGATGCTTACAACAAGGTATTCAACGACTTGGATAAGTTCCGCGACTTCTGTCGCTTTGAAGGTAAAGTCTTTAATGAAAAAGATCTTTACAAAACCGATGCTCCGATATGGATTGCATATCAAAAGCATCAAGGATGGATTCGAGCAAAGGCTCGTAACTCTAACCGAAAGAATTATTCTCGGAGAAATTAATGACTATTCATATAGTAGACATTGAGGCAGTTGACACACGTTATACTAAACAGTGGAAGGACTTTCTTCCGCCACAACTGCAACGTGCTACAAACGAAGACGTAAAAGTAATTAGTGGAGGAGAAACACCTCAGGCTACAACGCCTGGGGCTTTCCTCAATTTTGGTGGTACAAATGTTTACAAGAGTAAACAGTTAGAAAAGATAGGAGAAATGTTCTGTGACGGACAGGTGGAGGACGGTGATTATTTTCTCTATACTGATGCCTGGAATCCTACAGTGGTACAACTACGCTACATGGCAGAGTTATTGGGTGTTGACATTACTATTGGTGGTTTGTGGCATGCAGGTAGTTATGATCCGCAAGATTTTTTAGGTAGACTTATAGGTGATAAACCTTGGGTAAGACATGCCGAACAATCAATGTACGAATGCTATGATGACAACTTTTTTGCAAGCAATTTCCATATAGAGTTATTTGCAAAGAGTTTAGACATGATACCAAATAAAACACATCGAGTTGGTTGGCCTATGGAGTATCTTGCATCTAGTTTAGATAGTTATAAAAATATGCCAAAGCGAGATCTTATTTTATTTCCACATAGAGTTGCTCCTGAAAAGCAAATTGAAATATTTAGAGATCTTAAAACACAATTACCACAATATGATTTTGTTGTATGTCAAGAACAGTCATTAACAAAAAATGAATACCATAACTTACTAGGAGAGGCTAAACTTGTGTTTAGTGCTAATCTACAAGAAACACTAGGTATTAGTTGGTACGAAGGTGCTTTAGTAGATACTATTCCGATGGTTCCAGATAGACTTAGTTATAGTGAAATGGCATTACCAGAGTTTAAGTATCCAAGCGAATGGACTGAAGACTACGATGCATACATGCAAAATAGAGATAAGGTTGTAAATCAAATTGTTGAATATATGGAAAACTACGAAGACTTTCTACCAAGCATCAATAAACAAGTCACTAAACTTAATAAAGAGTTTTTTAGTGGTAAGAAACTTTACAGGGTTATCGCTGATGGGGAATGAAGATAACACATTTTTTCCTGGTCCCACATTAACATTTGATGGTGGTACTGGTGTTGATACAATTACTATAGACACATCATATACAAATGATACTGGTAGTGAATATACTTTTAATACTACTAGTAATTATACTACAACTATAACAGGAGTATCTGACAGTGGATGTATTGATTCTACATATACTCTTGATGGTATTAGTGGATTAGAAAAAATTATTGATTTAAATGAAATAGAATCAATGTGTGAAGAATATCCTGCACTTAAAACTGCTTATGAAAAATTTAAAACAATATACGATATGACATTACAAGACTGGAAGGGTAATAAACAAGATGATTAAGAAACATTATTATAGTTGGGCTGACGTAGAAAAGATGTGCGTCAGTATTGTAAATCAAATGTACAAGGACAATTGGCGTCCTAATTACATTGTAGGTATTACCCGTGGTGGTAACGTACCTGCTACTATTATCAGTAATATGACTGGCATACGTTGCGAAGCAATTAAAGTAAGTCTACGTGATGATAATAGTGAAAGTGAAAGCAACTGTTGGATGGCTGAAGATGCATATGGTTATGTAGCCAATCCAGGACCAACTGCTGGTCCGTATCATAAAAATATTCTTATTGTAGATGATATTAATGATACTGGTGCTACATTTAATTGGATTATGGAAGACTGGAAAGCAGGTTGTATGCCTGATGATCCTAAATGGGATAATGTATTTGGTAACAATGTTCGCTTTGCTACACTAACAGATAACTTAGCAAGTGAATTCAAAAATAATGTACACTACACATGTCACGAAGTAAATAAAAGTGAAGAGGATGTTTGGTTAGTTTATCCTTGGGAAAACGTAGGAGAATATTAATGGAAGTGCAGGTAGATAGGTTAGACTTATTTCCAGTTCCAATCTTTGGAGCACAGTATGAACATGCAGAAAGTTTGGCTCAAACACTAATTCCTATGTTTAAAAAAATTGAAGAAGAAGATGAAAATCCAGTACCTTATAGTGCTAATGGATATACAAACTATAATCCAGGTACACAAATAATTGAACGTATTGAATGTAATGCATTACGTGAATGGATCGGTCAAATTGGATTAGAAAGTAATAAAACTTTAGGTATTGAAGCAGATTTAACTTTTGTAGGTAGTTGGTTTAGTATTAATAGAAAACATACATATCATGAAATGCACAACCATATTCCTGCAACATGGAGTGGTGTTTATTATGTGCAAGCAGAAGAAGAAGATGCTCCAATTACTTTTTATGATACTAACAAAACAACAAACTGGCCTTGGGCAGGTTACAAAGAACCTAATCAATATAATACACCTTCATATAGTGTCACTCCAAAAACAGGACGTTTGTTAATTTTTCCTGCACACTTAGTACATGGTGTTAGTCAACAAAAGAAAGACAACGAAAGAATTACAATTAGTTTTAATCTACAAGCAACACAAAGTTACAAATAATGGGACCTTGGACAGACGTACTAATTAAATCAAAAGATTTTACAGTTTTTAAAGATGCCTATCCTGTTACAGAAGGACATATCCTTTTTGTACCAAAAGAACAAACATGGCAGAATTTAAGCAAGTGTTTCGAAGCCGCATATAAATGGGGCTACGATTGGGTTGATCGCGGATATTGTGATGCGTTCAACATAGGACAAAATTGTGGAGAGGCCGCAGGACAAACTGTTGACTATCCACATGTCCACTTAATTCCTCGCAGAGATGGCGATATGGAAGATCCACGCGGCGGCGTTAGACACGTAATACCTGAACAAGGCAACTATAAGAAAGGAACGTATGTTGAAAGAAAACTTAATCAAAGCGGCAAGGCTACACGCTGAAGCAGAGATCATGTTACACAAAACTAACATTCAAGTGTACATGGAAAAAGTAGTAGGCATCGGCGAACATTCGGATATTGTTGAAACAATCAACAAAGAACTAGACGCAATGGCCGCGGCATCAGACAGACTCGAAATGTTAAACACACATTTCAATGACTAGAACTCTATTCATAGGCGACAGTCATACATGCGGATACAAAACAGTACCTGGTAAAGTAGGTCCTGGAAGTTATTCTGTATGGAATGAAAATAGTTATGTAAATGAATACGTAAATTTACACAACAAAAAGGCTGTAGTCTATTCTATGCCAGGCGCAAACAATCGGACTTATGCAGACTGGTTAGGGAGTATGTTTAAAAAATACGATGACATCGATGAAGTAATTATTTTGATGTCATCGTTAAATAGATTTATGTTAGGTTTTAACGAAAAACTATCTCCTAAAGTAATTCCAATAGAACAATTTACACACTTCGAAGGCACAGATAAAACAGGAATGATGGACAGATATATTGATGGAATTATTTCCGAAGAATACTTTCAATTATATCAAAAACCAACTAATGAAGATTATGAAAAATTTCCTGGATTAAATTTTAGTTATGACAACGGATTAGTAGATCCGGATATACGTAAATCTTCTTACATGCAAATTAAAACATTCTTTGAACTTAACACACACTTAGAGCAACGTGATTTTTTCAAAGACATATACACATGGGATAATATGTGTGCAGATAGAGGTGTTCCATTATACCTATTTAAGATGAGAGAAAGAACATTCTTTCCTGAAGCATGGGATTTTTACGGCAAACTAAAAGTTACAAAAATAGCAGATCAAAGTGTAGAAGAATTTTTTCAGAAAAGAAACATTGATCATAATAACTATTTTGAAGAAGATAAAGAGCATTTCAATCAATTATATCACAAATTGATTGCACAGAAATTTTTAAAACACTTGACAAAAACCTAAATATAGTATATAATAAACTATAAATGGAGTATTAAATGAAATTACGTTATAGCGAAGCATTCTATTCGGTACAAGGCGAAGGCAAGTTTGTAGGTGTACCTAGTGTATTTTTACGCACATTTGGATGTAACTTCCGTTGTATGAATTTTGGTTTACAAAATGAACTAATGCGTGACGAAAAACAAAAGCAAGGTATTATTCATAATGCTGAAGTTCAAGGATTACTTGATGCAGGCGTACACGAAACTACAAAAGAATTTAACGACTTACCTATTATACATACAGGTTGTGATACATATGCAAGTATCTATCCTGAGTTTAAGAAGTTTAATAAACAAGCAACTGTAGACGAAGTAGTTGAACATTTATTAAGTCTTACACCTAATGGAAAGTGGGTGCAAGATAACGGACAGGACATACACTTAATAATGACTGGAGGCGAACCGTTGTTGGCGTGGCAACGACTGTACGTTGAATTATTTGAACATCCACGTATGAAAGACTTGAGGAATATTACTTTTGAAACAAATACTACACAACATTTACACGAAGATCTCTTTAACTATCTCAACGATCAGGACAGAATCCAAGTCACTTGGTCTTGTTCCCCAAAACTTAGCGTTAGCGGAGAACCTTGGGATACTGCTATTAAGCCTGATGTGGCTAGTGAGTATCAGTGTGTTACTGATAGCGACATGTATTTTAAGTTTGTTGTCGCTACTCAAGACGATTTTGCAGAAGTCAAAAGGGCTGTTGAAGAGTATCGTAGCGCCGGGGTCGAGTGTCCGGTATATCTTATGCCGCTTGGAGGACGCAGTGAAGAATACGTTCTCAACGTTAAAGACGTGGCTGAAGCGTGTATGGCAGAAGGATGGAGATTTACCCCCAGACTCCATATCAGCCTATTCGGAAATGCCTGGGGAACATAGTAGAGATATGGACGCATTATACGATATAAAAAAAGAAACTAACGAACAGTTAGATAAAGCAATGAAGGCACCTATTGATCAAGATAGGATTAGAAAGGCAGGATGGTAAGGCATGGACTGGAAAGATAAAATAAAAAAAGCAGTAGGCATTAAGCCTAAAGAAACAAAAGAACCTACTTCAGAAGAAGTAAGACGCAAGGCTTTAGATACAGAGAAAGCAGAAGCAACTAAAAAAGGTGAACCTTGGGTTGCAGTATTAGATACACAAGTAAATCCAGATAATATTCGTAACGGGTTCTTTGAACTAGATTGGAACAATGAGTTTATTGAGCAACTTATTGATGCAGGATATTCAGGAGAAACTAACGAACAAATAGTTGATGCATGGTTTAGAACTATTGTATCGCAAATGCTAGAAGAAGAAGGACAAGATCCTAAACGTGATGCAGGTTATATTAACGTAGTTCCAATTGATAAAGGCAAAAGTGAAATATCATAATGCGAGACGATCTAATGGTCCAACAACAAGTGGACAATGTATGGCAACACATGGTTGGAGTCATATGCTTAAATTTAACTAATCGTAAACAAGTTAAAGCAGTACTACCAAAGTTCTTTAAACGTTGGAGTACACATGATTCTTTAGTACACGCAACACGCAGAGAAATCGAAGAAGTAATTGAACCTTTAGGTATGAAACACGTTCGAGCAGAAAGACTGTATCGAATGAGTGAACAATTTAAAGACTGGGACGGGGAAGATGCCACAGAATTATATGGCATAGGTAAGTATGGTTCAGACAGTTATGAACTATTTTACAAGAAAAGAATACCAGAAAATGTTGGTGATCACGAACTAAAACGGTATATTCAAGAAGAATTTTGTGGTTGACAACAGCCAGATTTAGTGTTACAATAGTACTATAATTTATACAAAGGCAAACTTATGGCAACTTATATTCTAGTAGACACTGCTAACACATTTTTTCGTGCTAGGCACGTAGTACGTGGTAGCATAGATGATAAAGTCGGTATGGCGTTCCACATTACACTTAGTGGTGTTAAGAAGGCATGGCGTGACTTTAATGCAGATCATGTTGTGTTTTGTTTAGAAGGACGTAGTTGGCGTAAAGACTTTTATGAGCCTTACAAGCGAAACAGACAAGAAAGTCGTGATGCACTTAGTCCTGCACAAGCAGAAGAAGATAAAGTGTTTTGGGAGTGCTTTGATGAGTTTAAGGACTTTGTTACAGACAAGACTAACTGTACTGTTATGCGACATCCTGAACTAGAAGCAGATGATCTTATTGCAGGTTGGGTACAAGCACACCCTAATGATACACACGTTATTATTAGCACTGACGGTGACTTTGCACAACTTATTGCACCTAATGTAAAACAGTACAATGGCATACAAGACGTAACAATTACACACGAAGGTTACTTTGACAAGAAAGGTAATCATGTAATTGACAAGAAAACTAAAGAGGCTAAGCCTGCTCCTAATCCTGCATTTATGTTGTTTGAGAAATGTATGCGAGGCGACACTAGTGATAATGTGTTCAGTGCATATCCTGGTGTAAGAACAAAAGGCACTAAGAACAAAGTAGGCCTTAACGAAGCATTTGCAGATAAAGAAACAAAGGGCTTCAACTGGAATAACATGATGTTACAACGTTGGGTAGATCATAACGGTGAAGAACATCGTGTACTAGATGACTATCAACGTAATGTTATTTTGTGTGACTTAACTGCACAGCCTGGTAACATAAGAAGTATTATTAACGATGTAATTGAAGATCATATGACTCCTAAAGAAGTACAACAAGTAGGTATGCGTCTTATGAAATTCTGTGCTAAATGGGATATGCAACGTATTGCAGACCAAGCACAATATTACGCAGAACCATTACAAGCGAGGTACCCACAATGAGTATAAAAGCAAAAGAAGTCCTTAAAGGTAAATTTTGGATTGTAGAAGAAAACGGCAGTAAGGTCGGTACATTAAGTGCCGCCGAAGAGTGTTATACATACTCCTGCGGTCAAGGTACTACAGTGTTCGGAGACTTTAAGCAACTAAAAAAACACTTAGGTAAAATTACTTGGAGTACTGCTGATGATAAAAATACATCAGAATATGAAGTACATGGGTATCCAACTAGTTGCGAACCTTTCAATCCAATGTATGATGTAAAAAATAAATTACCTTTGTTTAGCAAAAGTAATAAATCAAAAAGTTTATACTGTGCAGGATATTACTGTATTCAATTTGAAAAAGGTTGGGTTAAGAGTTTTTGTCCTAAACAAATTACAATTGAACGATACAACTATAGCGGTCCATTTAAGACTGATATAGAAATGAGAACGGAGTTATCACGTGTCAACGCAAAATCCTCTTAATACTGCACCTATTCAGCAGTTTATCCAACAGGTTAAACAGGCTGATTCTGGACAGGCAAAAGAAGTAAAACTTACTTTGCAACAGGCAAAAGGATTAGCATTTACACTAGGAATTGTAATGTCTAGGCTACAAGGTGATATGGAAAAATTTGTAAAAGAAAATGCAAGTAAAGAAGAAACTGTCGAAGTACAAATGGATGGTGGGAATAACTGGTAAGGATATATGGCTAGAAGAAACAAACTTGAAAGAAAACTAGACGAGTATAATCATACTATGGAACTAATAAGAACTATAGTACCTATTGCCGTTTTAGTTTTACAAGTAATCATCTTATTAAGGATATTATAAAATGGATGAACAAGATGCAATGTGGGAAACATTCGATACACTAGTACCTGAAGAAAGTTGGGTACCAACTGCACAAGACAAATGGTTAATTGATAAAATAGCAAAAGTTTTAAAAGAGATAGCATGACAACACACGCAATGATTGATTTAGAAACACTTGATGTTTTACCAACTGCAACAGTATTAACTATTGGTGGAGTTAAATTTGATCCAAATGCAATTAAAGAAACTACCCAACATTTATACTATAGATTTGATGTTGATGAACAATTAAATAAAAATCGTACAACTTCTGAAAGCACACTTAATTGGTGGGCTACACAAGCAGAAGATGTTCGCGAAGAAGCATTAGGCGATGCAGATAGAACACCAGTTATAGATGTATTAAAAGCATTAAACAAATGGTGCGTAGGTGTTGATACTATTTGGTGTCAAGGTCCTGCATTTGATATTGTAATATTAGAAGATATGTTTAGGCAATGGGATCATCATCTTCCTTGGCCGTTTTGGAAAATTAAAGACAGTAGAACTTTGTTTGGTATTATGCCAACAGACCCACGTAAAGAAATAAAATTTGCGGCACACAATGCATTAGAAGATTGTAAAGTACAGGCGTTATGTGTGCAACAGACTGTGAAGAAACTAGGTTTACAACTTAGATAACTGCTACTATAACTTCTTAAAAGAGATAAATATATGCGTATATAATTAAAAGGAAGTACGCATGAGTAGACCAAAACCTACGGTATTACTAGAATACGTTAATAAGAAAACATATCGCAGTGAACAAGTATTAGAAGCAGAAGCCATTTGGGCCGTTTTTCATAAAGACAAACCTTTTAATTTAAAAAGTTCAAATATGTTAACTAACTACCCTGGTCCTAAATATAAGAAAACAAGTTTTTCTAATCCAGGTCATGCACACAATTTAGCAAGTAAATTAAATGAAATGTTTAATTGTAATGAATTTACTGTTTATAAATTGAGTACAGGCGAAGTAGTTAACGAAGAATGAAGAAAGAAACATATACAAAAATCTTTCTAAAACAAGCCGACATTGCTATATCAGATGTAACTATGAAAGAGTACATGTCTACATTATGGCAAAATACTAGGTCTAAAGACGAAGGTGGATTACGTCTTACTGATGCAGGTATTGAATTTTTAAAATCTAAATTAGACTTATCCACATACGAAATTCCTTTTCCAAAAGATTTTGAACTTACAACTAACACTATAATTTGGTTAGACCAATTTATTGATTGCCCTTATTGGTTATGCAAATATAGTATAGAAGTAACGGACGAAAAGAAAGCCATGGAACTACATCTTTTCAGCGGAGATGTAAAAAAGTACGGACTTACCAAAGCATTAAGTAGACAAAAAACCTAACCAAAATAGGTTGACTTTCCTCATAACCTATGTTATTATATATACATACTAAGAAATTAAGTATGGCACTGATACAAACAAACGAGGAATATAACATGGAATCTGTAGTACGCACTGTTACTCCAAATGGAGCAAAAAAAAGTATTATTAGGGCATTCAAGAAAAAGCGTCCTATCTTTTTGTGGGGTCCTCCAGGTATTGGAAAATCTGATATCGTAGGGCAAATCACAAATCAACTTAAAAATTCACATCTTATCGATGTTCGACTATCACTTTGGGAACCAACTGATATTAAAGGTATTCCATATTATGCGGCAAACGATAATACAATGGCTTGGGCTCCGCCAGCAGAACTTCCAACAGAAGAGTTTGCAAAGAAGTTCGACTATATTGTTCTTTTCTTAGATGAAATGAACTCTGCGGCTCCGGCAGTACAAGCGGCGGCATATCAATTAATTCTAAACAGACGTGTTGGACAATATAAATTGCCCGATAATGTTCTTATTGTAGCGGCTGGTAACCGTGAAGCAGATAAAGGTGTTACTTATAGAATGCCTGCTCCACTTGCTAATCGTTTTGTACACTTAGAGTTGGCTGTTGACTTTGATGATTGGTTTGCTTGGGCAGTAGATAACAATCAACATACTGATGTTGTTGGTTATCTTACTTTTAGTAAGAAAGACTTATACGATTTCGATCCAAAGTCTCCTTCACGTTCATTTGCAACACCACGTAGTTGGTCGTTTGTTTCTGAACTACTTGAAGATGACGATGACGAAACTACAACTACTGATTTAATCAGTGGTTCAGTTGGTGAAGGTTTGGCTGTTAAATTTATGGCGCACCGTAAGGTTGCCGCTAGTATGCCTAACCCAACTGACATACTTGCAGGTAAAGTTAAAGAAATGGGCACTAAAGAAATCAGTGCCATGTATTCCTTGACAGTGTCCTTATGCTATGAACTTAAACAAGCGTCAGATAAGAATGACAAAAAGTTTGACGACATGGTTAATAACTTCCTGCGATTTGCGATGGATAACTTCGAAACAGAACTTGTAGTTATGGGTATTAAAGTTGCTATTACACAATATCAACTTCCAATAGATCCAGACGAAGTTGCATGTTTTGATGAATTCCACGAACGTTTTGGCAAGTACATTAGTGCCGCCAGTAACTAAATCATTAAAGGGTAGGGTTCGCTCTACCCTTTTTTGTTACCAAAAGCGGTTGACTAATAGCGTAAATATGTTATTATGTAAGTATAGTAATGAAAAGGACATGGCATGGGCTTAGATACTAAAGGATTCAAACCAGTAGAATTATCCCCCGAAGAACTTGCAGTAATGCGTGAAGAAGTTCATGATAGGGTTATTGTAGCACGAGTAGGTCTTTTACTAAGACACCCTTTCTTTGGTAACATGGCCACACGTATGCGAGTACAAAATTGCGATGATTGGTGTCCTACTGCCGCAACAGACGGTCGTAACTTATACTACAACACACAATTTTTTAACATGCTATCTAATAAACAAATTGAATTTGTTATAGCACACGAAATATTACATTGTGTATTTGACCATATTATACGTAGAGATGATCGAGATCCTCGTGTATATAATATTGCATGTGATTATCTTGTTAACAATTTATTGGTACGTGATAAGATAGGCGAAGTAGTAAATCAAATACAAATCTTTCAAGACTTTAAATATGATGGCTGGATATCAGAAGAAGTATATGATGATATTAAAGACAAATATGATGACGAAGAATTAGAAGCACTCGGAGAACTTTTAGACGAACACATTGATTGGGAAAAAGACGGAGATGAAGAGGGTGAAGCAAACGGTGGAAAACCTAATGCTAGTGGCGGTAAAGATAAAGAAAAGAAATCTAAACGTCCTAAATATAGCAAAGAAGAATTAAAAAAGATACGTGATGAAATAAAAGAAAGCATGATTACATCTGCTCAATCTGCAGGTGCTGGTAACACACCGGGCGAAATTGCACGTATGATTAAAGAACTTACAGAGCCTAAAATGAACTGGCGTGAGTTACTTCGTCAACAAATACAATCAACTATTAAAAGTGATTTTACATTTAGTCGTCCTTCACGTAAAGGTTGGCACACTGGTGCAGTATTACCTGGTATGAACTTTATGGATACAGTTGATCTTTGTATTGGTATTGACATGAGTGGTTCAATTGGTAATCAGCAAGCACAAGACTTCCTAGGTGAAGTAAAAGGTATTATGGACGAATACAAAGATTATAAAATTAAATTATGGTGTTTTGATACTGCCGTATATAATGAAGAAGACTTTAGTGCAGATGGTGGTAATGACTTAATGGACTATGAAATTTTAGGTGGCGGTGGCACTGATTTTGATGCTAACTGGACCTATATGAAGCAAAACGATATACAACCTAAAAAGTTTATCATGTTTACAGATGGTTATCCATTTGGTAGTTGGGGAGACGAAGATTATTGTGATACTATTTTTGTTATCCACAGTCACCGTGATAAAAACTTACAGGCGCCATTTGGGATGACTGCACACTATGAAGAATCTGCTTAAAGCACCAAATCCGAATAATATTTTTAAGATAAGAAATCCTAAAGTACTTCCACCACATTTTGAATATGCTGATGTAGAAGTGCTTTACAACCTAGAATCCGCAATACAGGAATGGATTAAAGATAATTTAAAAGGAAGGTTCATTGTTACGAAATCAGCGAATCCTTCACGTTCATCAACTGCCCTTAGGATAGGGTTTGAAGATGGCAAAGAACTAAGTTATTTCATGTTAGCCTGTCCACTTTTGCGGTACAAATAAATAAAGTACGCATATATATAATATAGGAGTAAATAATGAGCGATACAAAAGACACAGTACAAGACGAACCTACTGTAGATGCCCCAGCAACTGCACCAGCAGATGCACCGGCGGCTCCACAAGCAGGCGCAGACTTGTCAGTACAAGACCTCCAAGGACTTAAAACAATTATCGACGTTGCAAGTTCACGTGGAGCATTTAAGCCGAATGAAATGATGAGTGTTGGTCAAGTTTATGGCAAACTTGAAGCATTCCTTTCAGCGGTACAACAACAGCAAGCACAACAGGCACCGGCAAAAGCGGAACCTGGAACAGGAGCGTAATATGGCTGAGATTAAACATGTTGGTAGACTTACTACTAACAACAGAAAATTAGTAGTAGCATACAGAACAATTCCAGGGGAACCGGAAAATTGTTTAGTAATCCATACAGAAAGTTTGGACGCGGCTGATCATGACTCACTAATTAATATGGTTGAAGGAAACGCCGGACAAACTGCAAATGAGTTATCCGATGTTATGGCAAGAACACAATTAACTGATGGTTCTAATATGTTAGCACGTTTTCACCAAACAGGCAAACTTGTTAAAGTACCAACAAAGATTGTTGAGTTACTGCCTAATAGAACTACTGCAATAAATTTAGCAGAACTAAATCAAACTATTGCAGATCAAAAAGGTGTAACTATTGCAGAATTAGCAACACCACCAGGCACGGAGGCACCAGCAGTAGCACCAACAAGTGATATTGTTGAAGATGCAACTCCAGCAGGCGATACTGCATTAGACGATGAAGCATTAGCCGCACAATATAGGTCACAAGCCGACTCTTTATTTAAAGAAGCAAAGAGACTAAGGGAGCAAGCAGAAGAACTAGCACCTACTAAGAAAAAGGCAAAGATGACTGAAAGTGCCTCGTAATAAACTATCAAAAGACGTTATTGCTCATTGGCCGGAAGTATTCAAGGATATAGAAGTACGTACTGTACCCCTTGAATACCTCCACTCTATTACTGTAAGATTTCGCGACGGTAAAGCATGGGTAATAGAATTAGACGAAAAAGCACCCAAAAAACCTGATTTAGAATATGGATTAGAATCACTGTTTCGTGAATACGATGACGCTATAGACACTATAGATTTCAGGTTAAATACTCATAAAGTACGAAAAGACATAGAAGGACGCACTAAATCCTTTATGAAAAAACGTAAATAAATAAAATACAGTTAGTTTGTCAAAGGCATAAATACTGTATAAGTTAGAGTATGGAATATTCAGGAGCCATTAAATGAGTTTAAGAATTAGAAGAGGAACCGATGCACAAAGAAGCGGCGTTACCTTTTTAGAGGGTGAGTTAGTTTATGCTACCGATACTAAAAAGATGTTCGTTGGTGACGGTACAACACTAGGTGGTATTGCAGTAGATAGCACTACAGGCAGTATCAGCCAATTAGCAGATGTAAATATAAACGGAATACAAACAGGTCAGATCTTACAATGGGATGGATCACAATTTATTGCAGGCGACGATGCAGGTGATAAAGAAAGCGTTACTGGTGCTGATAGCACAATTTTAGTTGACGCAACAAATAGTTCAATTAACTTAGATGGCACAGTAAAAGGCCATGTTATTCCAGATCAAAATGAAGTGTATGACTTAGGCTCCACTACTAAACGCTTCAACGATTTATATCTTTCTGGTACAACAATTAACTTAGGCGGTGCAACAATTACAGCAACCGGCGGCGAAATTAGCATGGCTTTGAAATCTTCAGGCAATGTTGATACAAACGATAACACAATTACAAACACTGCGGCTGGTGGAAACGTTACAGTTTCTCCTACAGCAGGAAAAATATTTAAGGTTGATGATACTGTAGGCGGTACATCATTTAGTGTTGACACAAATTTAAAAAGTGTTGGCGTTGACAATGGATATGGTTTAAAATTAGCAACATTTAATTCTGCACAATATAGTGCAATTACTCCACAAACAGGGCAAATAGTATTTGACGATCCAACTAAAACATTAAAGATTTATAACGGTACTGCATGGGTATCATTATCAGGGGGCGTTGGTAGTGATGGATTTGCTGAAGGGCAAACATACGATGTTAATATTAATGGTAACATTGTAGGGGATGATAGTACATTACTTATAGACACAGCAAGTAAAAATCTTTCATTGCTTACAGGTACTTTTGCAGGCTTATTACAAACAGGAACATTAGGTTCTACAACAATTAACAATGCTGGTACAGTAACAAGTGTTATTGTAGACTCAGCAACTATTAATAATACTGGAATAGTAACAACTAAAGATTTAGTTTCTCAAGACACTGCAACTTTAAATTTAGTAAATATTACCGATAGAATAAACGGTGATGTATTTGGTAGTATTACAGGTGATGCACATATTCAAGGAAGTATTACTGCTGATGATAGTAGTGTATTCTTTGATGCGGTGCAGAGAAATGTTACTGCAAATGAAGTTACTGCAAATCAAATTAATGTTGCACAAACAATAAGTGCAACTGAAATATCATCTGCTTTAAAAGGTAGTGTATTTGATGAATCATCAAATGTAATGGTTGATGCAATTAACAGTAACTTTTCTGGAGCATCATTAACAGTAAATACTGGTATTACTACACCTGCGATTAGTGGTCCAGCCGGTGAGATTCAAACAAATGCTGTAGGTGCTAATCCAGCAAGAATAACTTTCAACAGAGATAGTGTAGGCGCACTTGCAACTACACAAAGTATTGGACGTCAAATCATTATGAAAAATGTTGACGGCACTGAAACTGTTGTTGGTTCGCACAGTATGAGTGAAGAAACTTATAACTGGGTACACGCTCCAGGCGGAACATACGACTTCAACAACTATGTAACATTCCATAAAACTGGTAAAGTTGCAATTAGTATGGGTCAAGCAAAAATTAGTGCAGAACCTGCGGCACACTTAGAAGTAGGTGGAAATATTAAAATGGACGGTGGTCTTATTGGTGGTGTACAAACTATCAGTGGTCCAGGTGCAATTAATGTAACAACACTACACACAGAAATTACAACAACTGGTGCTGATGCATATACACTTGCAGATGGTGTATTAGGACAAATGAAAATTATTAGTATGGTAGTAGATGGTGGTGACGCAACAGTTACTCCAACTACACTTGCAAATGGTACAACTATTACTTTTGACGCTGTACACGATAATGTTACATTGATATACGGTGCTAACGGGTGGTTACCAATTGCAGTTCAAAACGCAGTAATAGCGTAATTAATAGTATTTCGTAACACTCATTAACTTCATAACATTTTCCCAAGTCTTAGGAATGTTCATTATTAAATGAATTGAGTTGTTTTCCCATGCATTTGTTCTATGCACTTTAGTTGTGTCAATATAGTAAGCATTGCCTTCGTCTATATTAATTGGTGTATTATCTTGCACCCATTCGTAGCATGATTGATTAGTATTCTTTAAAAATACAACTACTCTAAAACAATCTCTAGTTAAGTAAGCATGATCTCTATGCGGAGGAAAGTATGCACCTGCATTTGCTTTTACTAGAAAAGTTCTACCTAACGGTGCAAAGAAATCACAAAGGTCATGTATGCTTGTTAAGTCTTTATACAACTGTGTAGGATACTTAAAGTCTGCTTCCATAACCTTACGGCCAGCACGTTGTCTTGCTTCTGGTAAACTTAAACTGTCACTATGACTGTCGCCTTCTAATCCCCATAGCATTAAACCCTGCCTGCTGTTGTCTTTTCCGTCTCGTGGCAAATAAGGTACCCATTGCTGTTTGTACTCAGCAAGTTCTTTGTTAAAATGCGGAATATCTATTTGGAATTTTAATTTTTCATAAGAGCCAAGCATGTTTAATTGTAGTTCACATTTAATATCTTCTGCACTTGGTTCCATAAATTCTGGATTATTTTTATTTGCGGCTACAAAATCGTTACCAATATATTTCTTAAATCTATCTTCCATTATATCTCCACTACAGGCGGATTCAAACTGTATCTACTTAACTTAGTTGGATACCCTGTTATTTCGTTGTCGTATGTTTCGTCTTTAACCATAAGATGAAAAGTAATTGCAATCTTCCATTCGGCACCTTTCTTTTGAAAGTCTGTAGGTGCATGTAGTACACTTGTGTCTTGTACTATGCCACTGCATAGTTTCCAAGGAAGTACTGCTTCTATACTTAATCCTTCGTATATACTCATAGGTATACGGTCGGGCATTTCACGTTCCATCCATGCCCAGTCTAGTTTATCGTATTCTACACCTTCAACTCCGTACTGTTCATATGGTAATAGTCTAAAGGTATTTGAATAAGGACTAAAGTTAGGAATATGTCTACCTTGCATAAAGTGTGTAGCACGACCTCTGTACCTTTGATTAAAAGTTACATAATCTATTTTTACATCGTTATGTATTTCTAAAGGAATAATAATATCTTTGTAAGGACGATAGCCTGGAATGTGTGTAACACTATCCGTATGCAATCCATATGGACGAATACTCTTAAACATTTGATCGCCAACACTTACAGGATCATTTGATATCTCACTATAAAAGACCATATCATCTCCAAAGTGTTCATATACTTTAGACCGTAAAATATCATTTATTACGCTGTAGCGTATAGGGTGCGGAATGTTTACAATGTGTCCGTTTATTTCCCAACCAACATTGTTATACTCTTTATACCAAAAGTCAAGCAACTGTACACGTTCTTGTTCAGTAATAAAGTTATCTATACTGTAACTAGGTTCATACTGATCCTTAAAGAACTTTGTATTAGGATCATGTATAATGTCCATGTTCTTTAGTGTTTCGTCATCAAATGGCTTATTTGCCTTACAGTTTTTCATTTATAAAATCCCATTGTTTATCGCTAAACTCGTAAAAACTAATACTTATTGCAACTCGTGTATCTGTTATATCGTGTACTGCGTGGCTCTTAAATGTGTTTAATAAGTACCATTCATTTTCCTGTTGCGTATATGTACCCTCAACTACATTATCACCGCTGTAAACGCTTGTATGAGCGTTTAAACCACCTTTATTAAGTACATAGTTAATAGCATATTCACGCTTATCTGTGTGTATATGCCCATTTAAACGTGGATCTATTAGTTGTGCAATTATGTGTGTTTTAGCAGGAAAGAAGTCTTTTGGAAACATACTCCTTATTTGTAAATCAACTTCATCAGTTACATAGTAACTAATATAACCTCCTACTTTGGCTTCTACTTGTACATCATTAGTATACCATTTATCTGGTAGTTCTAAGGTAGGCAAGTTTAGTTTATGAAACATCTAAGTCTTCCTGTGTTAGTACACTTACAATTAAATGCCAACGTTCAGTGTCGCCATTATTCCATGCACTGTGTTTGAATCCTTGATTTAAAAACCAACACTCTCCTAAGCCCATATGTATTTCTTCGCTATTACCTTGCTTGTCTGTATTTTTAAATCCACACTGATCGTTTGTTTTTAAAGGAATATGATACCTTACACTGTAATCAGTATTGTAATCAATATGTGGCTTAATAACTCCACCCGGTTTCATTATTGCCATGCGTGTTCTAGTTGCTTCACCTACAAATGTATTCATTACTTCTTGTATGTAACTACCTTCAAGTTCAGGACGTAGTGCATTGTAATGACGTTCGTCAGGGCGTTTTTTACTAATCTTAATATCATAATCTCTATCAACTGCATCTGGATTAAATTGTGTCATACCAACTTGTGTATAACCACCTGTGGCAATTCCACCAACATATTCTGTATACTTGCCAATACCAAACGCATATTCTAATGCAGGTGCCTTACTTCCTACTTTATCTCCGTATCCACCTTCAATAGTTAGATCATCATTTTTATCTTTTACTAAATTAAAGTCTTGTAGTATTCTTTCTACATCAAATTTATATGGTAATTTTTTAAAAAATGGAAGTTCTTCTCTACGTTTCATAGTTTGGTACTCGCTTTGTATTGCCAACAACTTGGCGCTTCTGGTACGCACACACATTGTTTGTCATCGTACAAGTGCCATTGTGTGCCTGTTTTTTCTTGTATACTATTAATTAGTTTACGAAAGTATCTAGGACTTTTTTCTCGACTTATAAACGCATCAGTAAAACCTACTTCTTTACACATAGTCATTTGGTGTGTAATCATATCTATTAAATGAGGCATACTTAATTCAGTATGAGTACATGAAAGTCTTATACTTTGATCTTTCCAATACTTAGATAAAATTCTTACTTCATTTTCTGCATAGTATTCTGGCCTATGCCATGCTACACTAAATCCTTGTACAATGCCATCATTTTCATATACACTAATAACTTGATATTGTTCCCATTCTAATTTTTTGTAATTTGCATTTAACGGATCATTATCGTCAAATGGTAATTTATTTAATTGTTCTATTAGGTCGGGACGTTCGCTAGGATAAAAACTAATAACGCCTGCCATATCTTTTTTAGGAGATTGCATCATTCCAAAACTCCTTTGATTTTTTAGCATGTATTAATAAGTGTAGACGTTGCTTGTCTGAATTGTTTTTTACATCATGTTCATAATGTATGTTTAGTACTAGTGGTACACCAGGTGCGTAAGGCAACTGTTTTCCGTTGTGCGTAAATATACTTCCTTCGGGCCACGTAATACAAATGTTTATAGGTTCTAACCAATTTTGATCTGGTACATCAATGTGTGGTGCAATATATCCGCCTGGCTCAATAACTAAGAAACGTACATCGTCAATACGTGCTAGTGGTAATGTGTTTATCCATTCCATTGTCTTAGGACATTGTGCGCCTATGTCTGTTACAGTCTTGCGTTCACGCTTTCCATATTCCCAATGACTGTTTGTTTGTTTTGAGCCAATGCCATATAGTGTAACTGCCTTCCAGTCTTTG
>VMHT01116358.1_pt1 | contig 21994 bp, 22 predicted proteins | sample 4693611 | NCBI WGS metagenome assembly VMHT01 (sample SAMN12280063, study PRJNA550983) | marine metagenome | isolation source: seawater sampled from same location over 5 years 0.02-0.2 micron viral filtrate | place: USA: collected off the coast of southern California halfway between the port... ...
CACCCAATGCCACGTTCTTGCACGTCCATGCTCAAATACATACATACATACCACTGCGTATAGGCACAACATGAGTGTGCGACCATGTGAGTGTGTAATGAGTGTGGAAAAATATAAAATAAGGAGATATATTATCCCCTTATATTATACTTAGGTGCATAGATTAGGCGTCCATGAAGGAGTTAACCATCTTCTCCCTAGCCCCATGAGCGAGGAAGGCGACCACCTGAGATCTATTGCTATGACTGCATAGTTGACAGTTACTACATGTTACTTTGTCATGTAATTGTGCTGGGCAAATTGTTACCTTGTGCCCTGCTGGTGTATGTGTTGGTGTGTCCTTATCCGAGGGAACAACACACACAGCCGGTAGTCCCTGTGCTCGAGCATCATCACATTGTGTGAGTGATTCGCAGCTGGCGTTAATGGTAAAACCATTCTTGTTTGCATACTTAAGAGCTTCCTTGTTGTGAGTATTTAACTTATGATGGGAGTAGGTATATCCCTTGGCACCACTGGCAGAGTTAGCTTCAACTAATTGCTTAAGTAGTGCAAGGTTAATTAACTCTTGCCCATCAGGTGCCGTCACATATGGGAGATCCCCAGATACATTGTGACGCCAGAGTTGTCCAGCATTTAATTGTGATACAAAAGCTGAGAGGTCATCCCATGTACCACCGCGCTTGCCTTCAGTGACCTTGCGCCAGTGCCATGACTGGGGTCCAGTCTTCGCATAGCATCCGTCCCACATTGGGCATGTGGTCGGGCATGTGCCAGCTTCGCTGGTTGTAACTGGGATCTTGCCTACCTTGGCATTGCTTGATCGCTTCGTGATATGTACTCGGGTCATGATGCACCTCGAATGATATCTTCCTTTGCTATGCAAAGAAGCTCGAACATGTCCCATCCGTTAGTATCTAAGACGCTTAAGTCTTGCAACTTAAGACCTAGATCCTTGAGAACATGATCTATAACTGCATCTTTGATGAAGTTATCTGATGTATCGATACTCATCATCAGCTCAAGCTACACTCTGTGTAGCAAGTAGGGCTGGTAACTCATTAGCGTGGTAGCTATTACCAATTCTTTGGTAAGTCATAGCACCAGTCTGTGGTCTATATCTATTCTCTGGAATAGATTTCTTACTTAAGAACTGGATCCAGAATCCAAGTGATTTATTATTATCAAGCAATAGACTTACAAGTCTACGTCTTGAGACATTCTTGTAAAGATACTCTTCACCAGATTTTTTAAATCTGATAATGCAGCGTCCTTGTAGGACGTTAACAGCAGCGAACTCAACGGCGTCGCTAAACCTACGGTTTACGATAGTGTAACCAAACATAATAATTCTCCGAATTAAATTAAAGATTTGGATATAAATATCCAAGTGACTGCAACGGATTTGCACCGTTCATGATGTGTTGTTGGTATACACCACACACCATGCACTAGTGACAGTCTAGTATCTTACGATACTAAGGTGTATCGATTAGCACTTATATGAACGGCGGTGAGCTATGCTCTGCTCTGTGCCTTTACCCAAATCCTCACTTTCGTGGTCGCCATCACCGTTTTCTCTACGGACTTGGAGCTCTACACTCCGCTTATAAAAGCTGGTCAACTTCTTGTCCTGCTGGTATTCACTGGACTCAAGAGACTTTACGTCTCTGTGGCTGCTCTGGTTTGTTGTTCGTCGAAATTCTGTTGAGAGTAGTTTGTCGTTTAGTTTATTTATCTCTCTCACCCTAAAGGGAGAGATCAATAAAGTAAACGTAAAACAAACTATCTCTATCTCATTATACCACAGTGTATCGGTTAGTCATCCAAACCAATCAACAAACTGTCACAAGCCCCACCATATCCCTTGCTATCACTAACTAAATTCATTTGTTCAAATTGTTGGGCAACAGATCGCGAGAGAGAGAGCGCGAGACGGATAAACCGCGCCCGAGTGCGGCTGCGTGCGTTAATTGATCGCCCGCGCCCCCGTTTGAAGGGCTCAACATGTGTTATCCCTGCAAATCCGCTGCTATGACAGGGCTGACGAGGGATTATATATCCTGCGACAGTACTTGCACCCCCCTAGGGGGTTATTCGCGCGCACGCTCTTAGCGAATAGACCTGAGAAATTTATGTCATTTTTTAAAGAGACCCAATCTCCTTAATACATAAATACTCAGTATTGTCCAAAATGCAATCTCTAAACCAACATTATTCATCATCTTTCTCCGGGAAGTAGCCAATGGTATATCCATTACCGTCTTCACACTCTTCTACCACAGCTTCATAGACAGTATCAGGATGTTCTACCATGTACTTCTCTATAGCTGTATCTACAGTCTGTTTAGCTTTTAATTCAATATATCTATTCTCTAAACCAATCAACATACCAAGTATTAAGAAGTTGAGAGGTGGGAAAGGAGTCTTCAGACTCTTATATAACTCTTGAAAGGTTATTATCTTTAGTTTAGGCATATATAGTGTTATTAATAGAACTCTCTAATCCGAACCCTTTTGGGAAGTGGAGAGTAGTTGTTTTAAAGGAATATCATTCACGGATATTTATTAAAAGGGACTGGTAGTTTTAGTACCTAGTCCCTTACAGAGGTCCACCCTTCCCCTGTATAGATAGGGGTACCCCCTTAAACCCAGTTAGGAGCTTCTTTATTTGTTGTCTTAGTTCTAGCTTGTTGTCTTTGGTTAACATCCATTCCAAGTACTAAATGATTAGCACTACCTTGTGGATCATCTAAGAATTGTTCTAGTATGTCGTCCCACTCTTCACGTTTACGTAGGTTAATCTGTTCCTGTGCAGAGATAGACAGAGCATCGGTAAAGTATTTAACGCCTTGAGCAAGACAATCTAATCTGTCATCATGCTTAACGGCATACTTCATCCGACACATCCTACTCATTTGGTAGAAGAGCATGTAGAGAAGTCTTTGTTCTGGAGCATGTTCTTGGTTTGAGTTATAGTCCCAATCAATAACAGACCTATTAACAACAAGGCGATGTTGGTTGAGAACAGGCTCAAGGCTATCAATGATTCTGTCTTCTTTCCTAACATTCGCTCTAACTTCATCCACAAAAATGTTCTGCTTTGTTTGTTGAAGGTGTTTTTTAAAAAGTTCACTTACTATTCCGTCTCCAAAGTTTGTCTCTACTACTAAGGTAGAAACGTTGTATTTCTTGCAGCCCTTTAGTATGTCAAGCAAGGTATTGTCTGAGTACCCATCTCGATAGGCTCGCACTTCGTGAAGATAGAGAAAGCCATTCTTTTGGGAGATGTAGCAAGCTGCTGTCTCATCAGATCCTCTTCCGCTGGGGTCAACCGAGCAGATGGTTTCTTGATACGGGGTCCATTCACCTTGTAGTTGCATAGGTGAGTAGAAATAATCCCCGGGAAGTCCCACTGTTGGCAGATCTTTGATGACATTTCTTGGATCGGAGCACCATATGACATTATCGGGTGCTTCAGTAGGATTAATACTGGTAACAACCAAGTCAGCCATTTTAAGAGGAAACTTCTCAGCGTCAGACAGACTTGTATCAAGCATGAACTGAAGCATAAAGTTGCTTCGTCCCATAGATGCTTCTCTTTGTTGTAGGTCTTCATCATCGAAGCGGTCAGGGTCTGTAGATTCACCCGGTTCTGCGCCATGATCTATATCTTCTTGTAATTGTGGAGCTATTAGCCCTTCATATGGAGTGATGTTTTTTGGGAATCTTGCCGGCCAAACAAATGGTCTATAATTCCGCTCTGCCAACTTACGATAAACAGTAAAAGTAGTCTGAGGAGTCCCGAGATACATAATACGGCTATCGTCTTTCGGCGTAAGGATTGATTCGGCTTCGGTACAAAGTTGAAGAAGTTTTTCACGCATTAACTCCGTCATACTGTTTCCGGGAACTTCTATGTCGTCTAGGATCATTAAGTCTGCACGACTTCCAGTCATTTGACCAGTTATACCAACTGATTTGACTGAAGGTGCTTGGTGAGGTGAACATAAAACATCAAATGATATACGTGACCATCTAGCATCGTCAGACTTAGGTCTTAGATGCTTTAGCCAAGGTGTTTCGATAATTAGCTTCTGTAAAAAGATGCTCATGTTGTCTGCTCTCTCTTTAGAGGCAGAAATTATCATTATTTTCTTTTCGGAGTTATTAAATAGAGTCCATAAAACAAAAGCACCAGTAATCCAGCTCTTGCCAACTCCCCGAAACGCCTGTATTTGTAGTCGCTTGGGACCACTCTGCAAATAATCTGCAATTGCATATTGTGCCCTCGTTGGTTGAGGTAGATCAAGCTGGTCCCACAAAGCTTGCAGAAACAGCTTGAAATCGCCCTGTAAGGCGGTTAAAGTGTCATTCATATACGAATGTGTATAAGTTTAGTTAGTACGTCTTCCACGGCTGTCGTAGGTGGGTGCACCAGACAATACATCTGGTTCTGATCTGTCCCTATCGCTTGATCTAAGACCAACAGATAATTCTAAATCTTGTATTCGTTCCCAATCCTTACCGTTTGCCCAGTCTTTATAAGTAGCTGCACTCCAGCTAAGCATTGACATTGAAGCAGCTGGGATATTACCTGTAGCGGTGGCATATAACCCTGTCCATCCAGCAGCAGCTCTCATTTCGTCTATTTTTCTTTGCTCTGCATCACCGTCATAGTCAGTTATAAATGGTTTGACACTAGCACTAACATCATCAATTAAACCAAGTCCTAAAACCCCAGTTGCAGCTGCACCTTTTGCTATTGTTTTAACAGGTGTCGGGATTAAATTACTTGTATGATTAACGTTCTTTAAAACTTTTAGAATTACATCTTTAGCAGTACGTTTACCAGCTTTAACTACTTTATTGTTAACTACCTCAAAGTCTGAACCGATAGCTCTTCTAGCACTACTATATTGCTTTAAATCATCAAAAGATTTTATTTGTGGATTCTTAGTTCCATCCCCAATAACAGTAGTTTCAGGAGATATAATTCCTTGTTTTTTATAATTTTCTACTTCTGCAAGTAATTGTGCAGCTTCATCCACATCGCTTCGTGTAGTAGCAGCTAATTTATCTGCTGCCTTAATTTGTTCATCAAGATCTCCAGCATTAGCAACTCTTTGCATATCACCAGCAGAGGGAACTACAGCTTCTTCTATGAGTGAAACACCTTTTCCAGAAACACCAATTTGTTTGTTTAAAAAATCTTGTAAATAACTTTCAGGAACGTGTAGTTCATTAGCAATTGAAGAAATTTTAAGACCGGGTTTTTTACCTTTAGGTCTATTACCAAGAACTTCTACTCCTTCTTCATTAATTCTATTCCACGTTAATTCTGTCGCAGCATTTGCTCCAACATTAGGTCCGCCTAGTGCAGATGGTACAAAATGACCAATATCAAAGTCAATGCCATATTTAGCTTTTAAAGCTCTATTAATTTCTCCCCATTTTCTCCATTCTGCTCTAGCATTCTTAGCCCATTTCTTTCCAGCTTCTTCAGTAAATGGTTTAATTTTTGTTTTGCCAGTTGGATCATTTGGATCAGGTATTTCATGGTTATTAGCCCAGTCAACAATAGTATCTAATACTTTGTCGCTAAATTGTCGTGAATTATAACTTATGCCTTTACTGCCAGCTTTTAATGGTAATCCTTTATATTTAAGATTATCAATTTTATCTTTAAGCATTGGATCATTAGCCCAATCTACCCCTTGTGCTGTCAGTTGACGTTTAGCTTCTCCTTGGATAATCCCATTTAATATCCCCCTTTTAATACCGTTGATATATCTTGTTTTTTCATTTTTATCTATAATGTTTGCAATTTTTACACTTTGTTTTTGTATTTGTTTTTGAAACACAGCATCTACAACTTTTCTAAAATGTTCTGCACTTTTAAATTTTGAAGGAATATTTTTCCCACTAAATAAACCAGCTTCTTGATAACGTTTAAAAATTACTTCTAAATGTTGTGGATCTTTTAGATTAGTTGATAATAATTGCTTATCTATATCAGGGGTCTTTTTTAAAAATTTAGAAGGAACTTTACTTTTGACATATGCGTCAGCTTCTTTCTGTATTTGTTTTTTGCTAATTCCCATTAAAAAAGCCCCTTACGGGGCGGTATATGTACATAGGTGTATAAGTTATGCAGCGATGTGGTCGCTTATCGTTCTTTCTCTAAGTGGACTATGCCCAAATCTGTCTCTCATCCAAGAGAGCCAGTTTCTACTACCTTTATCCTGATTGCACTTCCGACAGGCACATACAACATTAGTCGTAAGGTTTTGCCCACCTCTGCTACGAGGTTTAACGTGATCGAGTGTAAGTTCTTTAAATTCATAAGTTTCTCCGCAATAAACACATGTACATTTGAAATGCTCTTTTACAGCTCTTCTCCAGAGCCGTTTAGAATCTGAACTTGTCATGGTTATTAGGTTGTGTAAGTAATGTTTTGGACTAGGTAGTAGAGGGGTCATTTACGTATCTTGAGTCTGCTTTTTCGGTTCTTTGATGGACTTTGGAGTCTTCCTTTGGTCGTACTCCCCTTATAGTGAGCAGCGTCTTTCCCGTCACCATTTCCGTAAGTACCAAGTTTCCGATTAAGTTTGTTTGCATTGACACGTATCTTTAATCCTCTTTTAGTTTTGTTGTACGCTTTTTGTTGAGCTTTGTAGTTACCGTTTGCGTACTTAGCTCCTTTGTTTGGCATAAAGTCTCCTTTTAACTAACTCTGGATCTATTTCTGGTAATACATTCGCCAGCTTTTGTAAGGGGTTGCCATCATATGCAACACCTGAAATATCGTTTGATTTAAGCCAATCACAGGCTGCTTTTAAGTCTTGAGTTGTAGCTTCTCCGCTTTTTACTCTTTCTAAAAATTCTTTTGTGACCAACTGGTGGAGTTCATTAAATTGCTCTTCAGTTGCCTTTTTCATTGTTTTTCATAAAAAAAGCCCTCTCAGAATCGCCTACAAGGGCAATGAAAAAAGGGCTGGTTATATTTGTACCTATAGTTTTAGGCTTTTTTCTTCTTAGGAAAGCCAGCTTTCATATTTGCGTAAGCTTTTGGGGTGACAGTACTTTTAGATTTCGGTCTACTTGTACCAGCTTTCTTACGCTTGTTGATATTTGCGTATAAGCCTTGTTTTGCCATTATTCAATGCCTAAACCTTTTTTGACAATTGCTAATGCTTTATCGTCGAGGTCATTATCTGATTGCTCAACTAACTTTTGTAAAAGGTCAATAACGAATGTTTTAAATTTTGGACTTCTTAATGCAGAAAGTACGAATGGTCTTGCTAGTGCTAACATTTTAATTTTGTAATAAGGATTGTATAGGAACTACATCACTGCACAAATGTGCAACTCTCGTTTCCGGGCGAAGGGTGAAACCCTTGCGTTGTAATTCGGCACATTTAAGAGCACGTACCAGCTCATAGTCGAGACGATCTTTTTGTATTCTTGATTCAGCCATGCGTTCACATTGCTTAGTCAAGTCTCGATTTAAAGGAACTGAGAAGTTTACTTGAAAACCCCAGTTCTCTGATATGACATAACCATCTTCTGTTTGAGGTTCAGTGTCATTACCCATATAAAATGGGCTAAATGTCATCGTGCTGCCGTTGCAAGAAACGTTGCCACCAAAGGATTGTCGGCTAGGTGCTCCATTGTTCTGGAATTGCACTGCCTGATTGGTGACATTTCCCGTTGCTGCGGCGACAGGGTTCGATGAATTATTGGTGTCTCCTTCTGCTAGTACTGGACTTATTGAGAGAAGACAGAGAGCGATGTAGTAGTAGAGTTTGTTGTGATATCTCGAACGGTATCTATTGTCTCTATTAACCCTGCTGCTCTTGATGTTGTTTCTAATGTCCACGGTAGTGTTGTGTCAGTTACTGTGAATACTGCATCTCCACCACTAATACCAGCACTAGCTGAAGAAGTTATGTTTGATCCACTCCATGTATTTACTTCGGCTCCAAAGACTTCTTGTGAAATTGTTTCTTGAATCGTTTGGATAGTTGTGGTGGTTGAATTCATTGACCCTGAAGTAAATTGTGGGGTCACAGTGTTGGCTCTAACTATGCTGGGTGATAACAGAGCTAAAAGCAGAATTAGTTTTTTCATACTTTTGTTGTTGGTTTTTTAGCCATTGGGCATTCTGGTTTTTTACCATTGCCATTTTTTCCAGTCGTCAAGCCGAATGTGGCTAGGGCTCCAGTAAATACGCTTGCGACAAAAGTGATATCTGAGTTACCAGATTTCTTTACCATTGGAATCTCAACGTAGTTCATCGTGATGATGAAACCAGACCAGACAACAACGCCTAACCTGACTACAGTTCCCAGAAATTCTATTTGGTGTTCTTTGTCTTCTGCAAGATCTTTTACCTTACCTAAGAAACCTTTTTCTTTGACTGACTTATCTTCTTCCATGTAGTTTTTAATATTGGTTTCATTGCAGTCACTACGTATTTAAATGCTGCTGTAGCTGTTAAAGTTGCAGCCACAGAAACAACCGCAGTAGTTGTTGCCGTTACTAAGATCTCAGTCTCAGGTATTGGCATTTGTTTATCTATAAAAGGTATGTCTACCTTTCTCATTCCCGGAGATTCCGGCTCTTCAGAAGCAGTTCCTTCAGGTTCTTCTTGTGCTTGTAAATCACTAGGAGGTACAACCATAGGAGTGTAAGAAGGAACATCTGCTGTTGGTAAAGGTATAGATATTGTTTTTAAAGGTATTGGATCAGGAAGAACTATCTGTGGTATTTCCAATTGGTTCTTCCTCTTCTACAGGAACAAATTCTTGTATTTGACGTTCTATTTCAAGTATGGCTCCAGTCAATTGATCAAATGATCTAGACAATTGCATACGTTGTAGATTCAATTGTTGTAATCTTTCTTGTAATTTTTCCATGGGTGTTTAATAACTTTATTCGTAGATTTTCTTACCAGCTACCACTGCTGCGTCTATTGCAGTAAATGATTCTGATGTCCAGATAGATGTGGTTTCATCTAGTTTTTTGTAAGCTTTGATGATTTCAAGATGCTCTACATTACGTTTAACTCTATCTTTGTATTCATCTGTTGTTTCGTCATCAGTTTTAGCGATACCTATTACAGTAACGCTATCACCGGCAGCAGCAAAGATCGCTGCGATTTCATCAGTAGTTCTTTCTTCCATTGTTTTAAAAAAATAATTTGTTTAATTGTTTACGCAGCTTCGAGGGCTGTGACTTTTGTTGATAACTCTTTTATTGCGTTTACAAGTATTGGAACTAAATGTTCTCCTTTATACTTTAAATTTTCTGAATCCTTATTATCGATAATTGCTGGATCAGATCCTTCTAAAGCAAGAATATCTTGAGCTATAAATCCTAATCGTTTATCACCATGTTTAACATCTGACTCACGATTTTTTCTAAACCAGAATGATTTAGGTTTTAGTTGATTTACAAAATCTAAACCTGTTGTGATATCTTGTATATCTGTCTTATCTCTTTCATCTGAAGTAACTGTAAGAGCTATTTTACTATATGCATAAGCATGACTATTATTACCAAGACAAATAATATCACTTTGTGTAGTTATAGTATTAGAAGGACTAGATGATCTTCCAGCACTTACACCTAAAGCTAAGTTGTTACTACCAGTAGTAAGATCGTAAAGTGCATTAACACCTAAACCAGAGTTGTTTGTACCTGTAGTTGCACTATGTAAAGCTTGCATACCACAAGCAGTTTGACCACCACCTGTTGTATTTAATATCAAAGCACTCCTACCTATCGCTACGTTAGAAGCTCCAGTTGTGTTTGTTTCTAACGCACTCTTACCAACAGCAGTGTTATTAGAAGCACTGGTATTACCATACAAGGCATACATACCTACTGCTACGTTAGAAGCTCCAGTGGTGTTTTTATCCATTGATTCTCTACCCATACTGGTATTACCAGTACCAGTAGTAGTCCTTGTTTGTGAATTTTGACCAACAGCAGTGTTATCATCACCTGTAGTATTTGCGTCTAAAGCGTTAGCTCCAACCGCAGTGTTTCTTCCTCCAGTTGTGTTTGCTTGTAATGTACGATGTCCTAAAGCAGTACTATTAGATCCAGTAGTATTATTAGCGAGACTTTGTTCTCCTACAGCTACATGATAACTACCAGTTGTGTTATTTGTTAAAGAATATAATCCGAAAGCATTATTTTGTACTCCAGTTGTATTTGTAGTTAAAGCTAAAGCACCCACAGCAACGTTTGAATGTCCTGTTGTGTTTGTAACCATTGCTCTATGACCTAACGCTGTATTGTAAGTACCAGTCGTATTGCTGTGTAAAGCAAACGCTCCAAAAGCATTATTGTCCGATATTGTATTTAAAGTTAAAGCACCATAACCAACGGCATTATTATTACCACCTGTCTGGTTGTTAGATAAAGCTATCATTCCAACAGCAGTGTTATAACCTCCAGTTGTGTTTGCTTTTAAAGCATCTTTACCAAAAGCTGAGTTATTACTTGCTGTAGTATTATTCTGTAAAGCACTTCTTCCAAAAGCACTATTACTATCACCAGTTGTACTGCTTTGTAATGCATAAGTTCCTAAAGAGCTATTACTATCACCAGTGGTGTTTGATGTTAATCCGTTATAACCAATAGCAGTATTATTACTAGCAGTTGTGTTTGCAACTAAAGAACGATCTCCAACAGCAGTATTGTTACTTCCAGTTGTATTAGTATCCATTGATTCACAACCAATAGCAGTATTACTAGCACCTGTTGTATTTTTACCTAAACTAGAATATCCAACAGCAGTATTATCATTAGCTGTGGTATTTGCATCTAAGGCTAAAGCACCTACCGCAGTATTTAAAGTTCCAGTTGTGTTTGCACCTAAAGCATCTCTACCAACTGCTACGTTGTTACTTGCTGTAGTATTAGAACCTAAAGCCCCATAACCAAAACCAGTATTATCATTTCCAGTTGTGTTTGCATCTAAAGCAATAGTACCTGTTGCAGTATTTCTTGTACCTGTCGTATTAGCAGTTAAAGCTTCATGACCAATTGCTACGTTGTTGTTAGCTGTAGTATTAGCATCTAACGCATTAGAACCTACAGCTACGTTCTGCGTTCCAGTTGTGTTTGCCAACAATGCGTTGTTACCAACAGCAGTATTATCATCAGCGGTTGTATTATTATATAAAGCATTTTGTCCAAGAGCAGTAAGTCTACTTCCAGTAGTACTTGTATAAAGACTGTCTTTACCAATAGCAGTGTTATCGCCACCAGTTGTATTTGCTCCTAAAGAATTTCTACCAACAGCAGTGTTAGCACCGCCTGTAGTGTTTGCATCTAAAGCGTTTGCACCGACAGCAGTGTTAACTGCTCCAGTTGTGTTTGATAGTAAAGCATTATGTCCAATACCAGTATTATTTGAAGCAGTTGAGTTAGTACCTAATGCTTCTCTACCTAAAGCTACGTTTGAAGCTCCAGTTGTATTTGCTGTTAATGCTGCAAATCCTATTGCGACATTACTATCTGCTGTCGTGTTGGCATCAAGAGCATTAGCACCTACAGCTACGTTTGCTACTCCAGTTGTGTTTGCTACTAATGAGTTATGACCAACCCCTACATTATTACTAGCAGTAGTATTTGAGGATAAACTAGAATTTCCAATGGCAGTATTTTGTTCGCCTGTAGTGTTAACAAGTAAACTTGATTGACCAAATGCTGAATTTCTAGCACCAGTAGTAGTTGCTGTTGCTGAGTTATAACCAACGGCTGTATTATTATTAGCAGTAGTATTAGCATCTAATGCGTTAGCTCCTACAGCTACGTTCTGAGTTCCAGTTGTGTTTTTATTTAAAGTCTGCATACCTACAGCAGTATTTGATGATCCAGTTGTGTTATCTCCTAGGGAATCATATCCAGCTGCAGTATTATTATTTCCAGTAGTATTATTTGTTAAAGAATTTGATCCTAAGGCTGTGCTGTAACTTGCAGTTGTGTTTGCATTTAAAGATAAATAACCTACTGCTGTATTATTACTTGCAGTAGTGTTTTCGAATAAAGCACCATGACCTAAACCTGTATTATAACTGCCAGTTGTGTTATTACTTAATGAAGATCCTCCAGTAGATACATTTTGTGAGCCAGTTGTGTTTGCATCTAAAGCTAAAGAACCTACAGCAACGTTAAAACTTCCAGTTGTGTTTGCTGATAAAGCAGCATATCCAATTCCAGTATTGTCACTTGCGGTTGTATTTGCATCTAAAGATTCCGCTCCTATAGCAGTATTTCTTGATCCTGTTGTATTGGCATCTAATGATACTCTTCCTATTCCAGTATTACCATTACCAGTAGTATTAGAATCTAAAGCATTAGCACCTAGAGCAGAGTTGTTAACTCCAGTTGTGTTTGCGTTTAAAGAGTTATAACCAACTCCAGTATTGTTACTTGCGGTTGTATTTGTTGCTAAAGCACCACGACCTATACCTGTATTAGCAGCACCTGTTGTAGTTGATACTAAACTATTTCTTCCTACAGCAGTATTACCACTTCCAGATGTATTAGCAGTTAAAGCTGAAAATCCAACGGCAGTATTTTCTCCGCCAGAAACAGCAGCATCTAAAGCACTTTCTCCAAGAACAGTATTACCAGCAACAGAGTTTGCACCTTTACCTACGCTTACGCTATTAAATATTACGTCTCCACTATGACCAGCTTCCTTCATTAAAGGAGTACCGCCAGCAGTACTTCCGTCATGGACGACAAGTACTTTTTTTGTTGTGTCTACGGTGACTTCTTTTGATACACCTGTAAACGAGTTATGTTCGGTGGTTGTTCCACCTCTAAGTTGTAATTGATCTGGCATTTAAATTCCTCCTAAGTTGTAAGTTGCTGATCCTTGTGCGAGTGATATTCGATTTGTTGGTATTGCTTCGTTTGCAAATGCTGCACCTGTTACTGCAAGTCCACCTAAGTCAATAGAGTTAGACCCTGCTGAAGCTGTATATAAAGCGTTAAAAGCTGCTGTTGCTTGTTTAGCAAAATCAATTGCAGTATCTACAATGTTGGTAAATACGCTTCCGTTAAATACTTGTAGTTGTTTATTACCAGAGTTGAAATATAAATCTCCTTCAGTTACAGCATTGCCTAAAGCATCCGAAGTAGGAGCTGAAGCTGCTGTTCCTAGATAAAGAGATAAGAAATTATTTAGATATGTTGAAGCGTTATTAACATTGGTGATATTTGTAGCAACAGTATTAACGTTTGCTATCGAGCCAGCAGTTGTATCTACATTTGCTATTGAACCGGCTGTAGTATTTACATTTGCAATACTTCCAGCAACCAGTCCTATATCTGTTCCGTCATTAGCAACTGTTGTTACGTTGCTACTTATCCCGGCTACAGTACTTACGTTTCCGCTTATACCAGCAACTGTACTGACATTGCTGTTATTACCAGCAACAGTATTTACGTTACTAATACTTCCAGCAACTGTATTTACATTATTGATAGAACCAGCAGTGGTATTAACGTTTGCAATACTGCCTGAAACATTACCTATATCTGTACCATCATTTGCAACAGTAGTTACATCAGATGAGATACCAGCAACTGTGGTTACATTGCCACTTATACCAGCAACTGTATTGATGTTTGAAGCATTACTAACAGCAGAGTTAATGTTGCTTGCATTACTAACAGCAGAGTTGATATTAGTAGCGTTACTAACAGCAGAGTTTATGTTAGTAGCATTACCAGCTACAGCATTAACATTACTAATTGCTCCAGCAACTGTATTCACATTAGATACATTGCTTGCAACTGTTGTTACCTCTGTTGCTTTAGGTACTAATCTGTGGAATGTATAAGTATTTAAAGTAGAAGTAGTTTCTACAATTAATCCAAATGTTGCAGCATAAGTTGTACTGTTTGCTGCTCCTGTAATAGTTACTGTTGAGTTACCTACAGTTCCATTACTAATAGATATTTGACCAGAACCATTAGAAGTTAAATTCTGAGATAAAGCTTGAATGCTGACTAAAGTACCAGCTCCATTATTTACATCAGGGTTTGTATTAGGAAAATTTAACTCGCTAGTTATTGGAACAAAACCACCAACGTCATCAACTAGATCTACAATTCTTGCATCAATAGCTGCCGAAGTAGCTACGAATGCATCAGAAGAGTTCCAGCTAACACCACTGGCAATTGTCTCCGAAGAGTTTTGCCGTAGGAAGTTGGCTTCCGCTTCAGTTTCTGTAAAGTACCTACCGTCTAATGCACCGTTTAGTAATTCGGTTTCTGTGTAATACCTGTTATCTAGTTGACCAGCATTAAGTTCAGTTTCGGTATAGTATCTATTGTCTAATTGACCAGCATCTACTTGATTTATTCTGTAGTATCTGTTGTCTAACTGACCAGCATCTAATTCTGTTTCGGTATAGTATCTGTTGTCTAAAGTTCCACTTGCTATATCAGCATCGACAATTGTTCCATTAACAATGTTTGCACTTGCTACTGTTATGTCGGTTGGTAAAGCACCTGAACCTAACTTTGTTAAAGCTACGGAGTCATTTAATAACTTAGAACCTTGTATATTTGCACTTGCATTTATATCACCGTCAACAATAGTTCCATCTGCAATTTTGGCTGATGTTACTATTGAATCTTTAAGATCTGTTTCTCTTACAAGCTGTCCTACAGCTTCTTGAGAAGAATATAAAATTTGTGTTTGGTTATCATTTAAATCAACCGCACGTATAGAAGAACCGGCAGCATAAACAGCTGCTGGATTATCTACATTTGTATTTCTATATATATGTACATTACCTGTACCAGATGGAGTAGCACTGTTAAATACTACATTTGTGTTTGATATTGTGTAGTCATTATTTGTTTGACCACTTGTGTTTTCAGTTTTGAGGTCCCATACTCCTGTTGTAGCGTTATAAATTTCTACTTTTAAATCACTATTCGCAAGAATCGGGAAAACGAAGGAAAAGGATGTACCTCCTCCGTTTCTAAAATGTTCAGTTGTCGCCATTTGTTTTTTACAAACGATTTGTTATTTAGTTGTGTTGTGGCGAGTGGATTATCGGGTGGGTATTAATGTTTGTTGTAATGTTTGATCTATATTTCCTTCTTTCACAAAATGTTCTTTGACACGCTTGTTATATTCACGTTGTCTAATATTGGCTAATGTTTCTTTATCTAGGTTTAATTCTGCCTGTCTTTTAGCATCACTAAATGCTCTATCTAATCTGTCAAATACTCCTTTAAATTTTTCAGTAGGTAAATCTTCACTAGATAAACCCATCTTTCTAGCAGCTTTGACAATATTTATAAAACCTTTAATACCATTTAATTCTGGATATTTAGAACCTGTATAAACAAGTTTATTAGCATCCTTCATTATTGTTGCTATATCTTTTTTATAAGTTCCTAGCTCTCCCATCTTGCTAAAAATTGCAGATTTCTCTGCTTCTTCTAATTCAGCACCACCAATACTTCTATTAACTTTGGTTAGTAAGTCATACTCAACATCTACTAAGAATTGTTTTTCAGGACTAATACTTTCAGAAAATTTAATAGGACTATATGTATTGGCAAATCTCATCCATATACTTTCTGGATAACCTACTTTGGTTCCATCAATAGGATCAAACTTTTCAGGTAGTGCTCCTTGTGGGTCAAACATATCTAGCCAACCGTTTCTATTTCTCCAGCCTTCTAGCATGCCACCTTTCATTTGACGTAAGGCTGGATTAATAACCCTACCCATTTCGTTACGCCATGAACCTAGTGGTCCCATTGCATTGTTTCCAAAACTGGCAGCCCATCTGTTAAATGCAAATCCATTACCTTGGAATATGTCATTCATAGGTTCAAGATTTGATAGGACTGATCTAGAAGTAATAGAAGAAGCAAATATATAAACTAATTTCTGTAAGGCATTTTCAATACCTTTTTCACTCATTAAGTCAAAGTTATCTACAGTGTCAGCCACAGTAAACATCCAGTCGCCTAATGGACCTAGGATATCTCCACTAGCCCATGTTTCAGTTCCGGGAATCTTATAGCTTCTACGTTTCCAATTTAAAGAATCTCTAACTCTTTGCCTTGCTTTGTTGTAGTGACCATTTCCATGAATCCTATCTCCCATTGCTGCATTAACTGCAAGCATTGTAAAGACAGTTCCCATAGCAACTTTACCTTTAACTTCATGTCTTATAGTTCTAAACTTTTGTAGATATGTTTCATCAAAGACTTGTCCTCTAGATTCAAGTATTTCTTTTATTTCTTCTGGACCAAAATCAGTAATCTTTTTATTACCAAATGTTCCCCACATCTTTTTATAGTCATTAGAAAGAATACCCATTGGACTATATTTTCCAAAGGTATCAATAATGTTTGCAGATGTTCGGGGAAATAATAAAAATGGTTTAAATACAGGATATCTATTTACTAGATCGTTTAATCCTTTAACTGTATCGCTATCTAAGTTAAGAGCTATTTCACTATTGAGATAGTTAACTCCAGCATCATCAATCATGCCTTCGTCATCAAACATATCTTTTCTTATTTTTTCAGATAATTCATCTAAATTCTTTTTAGATAAATCCTTACCGTCTTTAACTAATTGATTAAATGCTCTTGTTTTAGCTTCAGTACTAGCAACAACTGATCTGGAAAATCCATCCATTGCAGTCATACTATTAGCACCAAATCTAAGCCAAGGGTCATCTCCCATAGCTTGTAAGTTTTCGTATAACGTAACTAAAGCTTGTGGTCCGTATTCGCCTTTAGCTTCAGCAGCTTTAGCATAGTTTTGTAATACTTCTAGTTCATCAGCTACTTTGTTAGCAATATCTTCTCTCATTACATAAGAGACTTTACTAGGATCTGTAGCTACCTTTCTATAAACTTTACTCATATGCTTAGTAGCATTGATTAAAGTATCATCCATAGAAAAATATGTATAATGAGCTTTTCTTATTTCTGACCAATCTCCACTTAATCCAGCACCTATAAGAGTCGCCATAGGTCTAGCAGTTAAACCACCTAAGTTACCTTGTAAAGCTTTAATTGGTGTGGCAAATGCAGATAGAGTTGAGTTGTAGACATTACTAAACCAAGCTCTATTAATTATTGGAGATACATCAGGATTACCATCAATTATTGCTTTTTTAAATACACCTAACTTTTCAGACACCATCTTATTAAGTTGGTACATTGAAGTTATATCTCCGTCAGTTAGCTCGTTAGCAAGTAACAAAGGACGTAAGAAATCAGGATTAGTTTTAGCTGTATCTCTTAAAGTTTGTGCATAGTTTTTAGCGTTAGGTATTAGATCAAGAAATGTTTGCTCTCGTTCAGAAAGCATTGCTTCGCCAGCAGCTCGCATTACTTTTGGATTCTTAGTATTACTTGCATTTTTCCAAGTTTTCATAAACGCAAGAGTAGAACCAGCATCATATGCAGCTATACCTTTTTCAACTAATAAATATTCCAAACGGTCAGCTATTTGATCTATAGCTCTTTCCATTACCATGTTGTCATCCATAAGTCTGACACCTTCAGCAACGTCAGATACTTGACCAGCTAATGATGTAGCTAAATAAGCTCTAGCTTTTTTTGCATCTAAATCTAAAAGATCGTCACTTAACTTTTTAATAGTTTTAGTTACAGCGTTATAACCTTCTTTACCTACTACTTTGTTTACTCCATCTTCTAAAGTTTTCTTAGTCTCATCTAATAGTTTTTTCATATCTCCGGGAGACATCCTCGGATCAGATATTACTTCTGATAAACGATTACCAGCTTCATCTATTTCATCAAATGTAAGTTTTTTACCAGATGCTAATTCAGCTGAATATCTTCCACCGTTTTTAATTTCTTCTACTAACGATCTAATTAAAACTTCTTGAGTTCTATTATCTACTTCTAAACCATATTTAAGAGAAGCTTCAGATACAACACTACCTAAACGTCCATAACTTGTATCAACGTTTTTAGCTATACGTGTAGCATCAACCGCAGCCCCTAAAACACCGTCAGCATCTTTTGTTCTTACAGCAGATTCGCTAGGGTCAAATACATCATCAACTCCAAGCATTGGATCTTTAGAGTTTGGATTAGTACGTTTTAGGTATGCACCTAAATTATCTAGTTCTTTTTCTCTTCTAGCTGCATTACGCATTATGGTATCTTCGATTGGATTCTCTGCAAATTGAACGTCAGAAAATTCATCTTTAGTTAAACCATCTAATCTTTTTTGTAGTTGTGGATTTTCAGAAGTTAATGTAGTTACTCGTTTTAAACTTTTACCAGCTCTTGTAATGTAGGCAACACCTTCAACAACACTAGATAATAATCCAAGGATTGCTCCTTCATTTACATTCTTTTGTCTTTTAATATCAGGACTGTCACCATCATTAGTTGACCATGTTTCAGGAATAAACTGATATGTTCTCGGCCAGTATTTCTTTAAAGTACCAAATAAATTGTCATCTACTTTGTTTTGTTCAGCTACATAATCAACAGCTGCTCCAGTACCAACATCAGCACCAAATTTAGAAAAGTATGCAAATGATTGTCTGTTACCTAGTTTCTGTAACCATGGAGCTGTTTTACCAGATAGATGTAATTTAGTTGCTCCTTTTATAAGCATTCCTCTAAGACCTAAACTTGGTACAACAAGTCCAGATATGTTTCTTACAGCATTTGCTACATCGCTTTCATACTTCTTAGGTTTTTCAATGTTTAATTTATTTCCATAAGGCAGAGCACTTGTACCAAAATTCCATGCATCAGTCATTGTGTCAACGACACCTTGAGCTGGAGCTGAAGTTACGTCATAAAAGTCTCTAGCAAATTTGGTACTAGCATTAGCACCAAGTAAAGTTCCTTCTGGGTTATCTACTGTAAATAAATCTTTTGTTTGTGATGCATCACCTTTGCGTGCATCTCTTCTTTCTTGAGTGTTAAGAGTACCTTGAGTTTCAGGTTGTTCAACAGCCGTAGCTGCATCCTCAGTTGCTTGTACCTCTTGTTGAGCAGTAGTTGCTTCTAGAAGTTGATCTTTAATATTAATAAGATCTTCATTTGTAAGCTCTTCACCATTCTCAAGATCCCCTTGGGAATCAATTGGCATGATAGTAATTAGTAATGTTTATTGAAAAGCAGATCTTTTAGGTATCTCTAATTCTTCATCATCTGTACCTTGTTCAGATATAAACGCACATTGCCTTAGCAATTGATTAGTAGATAGACCTTCAAAACCCTTTTCTCTTATAAGGCAATTTATAAATGGATCACCTTGGCTATATATTTCAGTTATTGATTGCAATTCTTCAGGTATATTTTCTTTTGGTATTCCATATACAGCAGCTTGTCTTTCTAGTATTCCTCTGACACCACCAACGGCTTCAGGTTTACCATACAAAGAAGCCATAGCTTTTAGTTTTGGACTGTATCCTTCTCTACTTGCAAGACGTGTCATCTCTTGCATTACTTCAGTTTCACTTAAAAATACATTAGGTGTATCTAAAGCTTGTTGGATATTATTATCAGCCATTTCAAGTTTTACAGCTGTACTATAAAGATCCATAGTTAACTCAGTCTCTGCATTTTTTCTAGTAGTAGCTGGAGCAATTGAGTTCATATAATTTTCATATATGCCTTCAGAATTGACTACAAACAAACGTCCATCTTGCTCTCCTTGTTCTGGATCTCCACCACCTTGTTTTGTCCAAAAGGTTTCAACAGCAAGAGCTGCATTAACAGCAGCATTAGGATCACCAGCTTCAGTTAATCTAGTAAATTCTTCTTCAAACTTTTCAACTAACTTTCCTCGTACCGCGTTTACATGTGGCATTAAAGAACCGCGACTGCTTGTTCTCCAAAGTTCACTTTTGCCTTTAACAATTTGCTCTACTGCACTTCTTGAATCTTTATAGTTTTTATCTTCACGTGCTTTAGCTTGAGCTTGTGCTCTACTTAACCATTTCTTTTGTAGTTCAAAACTAGATCCTTCTACTTCTTCTACAGTTAATTGACCTTTTGTATAAGCAGCTTCAAACGCTGCATTATCAGCAATGTAAGAATCAAACGATTGATCTAAACCATCTATAAAAGTTTCGATATCTTTGTTTTCCTTAGCAAAAGCAAGTCTGTTATTGCCTTGGACTTCTAATAAATTCCTTTTAATGACTTCTACATCTGTACCCTCAGCTAATTGTTCACGTGCATAAGTTAAAGCAGCTTCGTTTTGTGTGTCATAGAGTTGATCTTTTTTAGTTCTATCAGCAGTTGCTTGTGTTTTATCTAGTTCCTTTAAGTTAGTATGCATTTCACCAGCAATAAGAGGAAACCTTTCTTCATAAGTCATACCGCCAGCATCCATTTTCATAGCTTGTCTGACTTGATCAGTACTAACATCATCTGTATGTTTTGCTAATTTATGAAGTCGATCTACTAAATCGTGTGATGCTCCTCCCATCCCATTGGGATAGTCATAACTGTATTCTTGTTTAAAATTTTCAAAAGTATATTCTGTATTCTCTTCATCTAATGCTTGTAAAAGTTTATTATTTTTAGTTCCTTCGTAGTTCTTATCCGCTTCATCAGTTAAAGCTTTCTGTCCACCGGGAGCAACTGTAGAAATATAATCCTTTACTTTTTTACCTACAGTATTTTTAATTAAATGTTTATTAGTTCCTTTCAATAAAGGATTACGAATTGTAAGTTGATTAGTAAATTGTTTAACAATTGCTTGTTGATCAGCAGCTGTAGTTGCTGCTTTATAAGCTGAAGCAAATCCTCCACTATGCCAATACTGTGGTACACCCTGCATGATGCCTTGGATAGTAGTCATCTTGTCATCATGTTGAGCAAATGGAGCTTGTTTTAAAATCTCTTGTGCAACATTATCGTTATTTTCGATGGCAACTTTAGTAGCTTTTCTATACCCGGGAAATCCTTCATTATAAAGCCATTTAGTATTAGCACTATATTTAGCTTGTTCTTCTGGATCATCCTTTCCGTACTCACCTTCTTCTAATTTCTGATATCTATTTTCTTTCATCTTGTCAGATGCCTTCTTAACTGTGATTGAAAAGTCTGCTAAAGACTCAATCATTTTCATAGGCATTGCTGCATTTATTTCACGTGTTCTATCATTCTCTTGTTCGAGTTGTTCACGCCTGTCATAACCTCTATTTATATCATCATAAGAATCTTGTAGTTGCGAAGCAAAGTCCGCAGCTTCTGTAAAATTAAAAAAACTGTTTGTCATAATTTATTAAAATGCGGTATAAATGCCAGCAACTTTCGACCCTATGGATAACGCATCCATAAACATAGCTGCTCCAACGTTTTGCATTACTGGTTGAGGTGGTGCAACATCTGGTATAGGTTGAAATGCAACCTTGGCAAATGCTTGATCCTTATATGCTTTAAATTTAGAAACTTCCATTGATTTGGCTTTGGCAAGTTCTGTATCGTTTAATAAAACTTGTCTAGCTATTTCAGAAGTATCTCTTCCATACTTAGCAAGCTCAATTGTTTTCATTCTTCTGATTGATTGACCAGTTTGACCAGAAGCCATAATCTTCCCGTAGTCACTGTTCTCAACCATATCTCTGTATAACTCTTGATACTTTATTTGTGCAGCATCTCTGGATTTGTTTTGCTCTAACTGTTGATTAGTTGAAGCATAGGCTTGAGCTAATCCAGCATTGTCTACATCTATTTCGTACTGATTTTTTTGAGCATTATAAATGGATATTGTTTGCATCCAGTTACGCTCTCTTCGCTCATTTTCATAAGCATATCTTCTTCTAGCATTAGCATTAGCTGCCTTAGCTTGTGCTCCTAAACACACGGCAAAACTCCATAAAGGATAAATTATTAGGTCCGTGTTTTAATTCCCGTAAAAATTTGAACCCTAGGAATCTGAGTAGTTTTATATGAACTCTGTTTCGTTTAT
>VMHT01091041.1_pt1 | contig 21993 bp, 12 predicted proteins | sample 4693611 | NCBI WGS metagenome assembly VMHT01 (sample SAMN12280063, study PRJNA550983) | marine metagenome | isolation source: seawater sampled from same location over 5 years 0.02-0.2 micron viral filtrate | place: USA: collected off the coast of southern California halfway between the port... ...
AGAGGCGCACATAACCTTGTGCTTATACTGGATTACAGGCAATAAAAAAGTAAGTCGCAATAAAACATTACAAACTTACTTTCAATGAAACTCTGCTTTAAAAGTAGAACTTACTTTTCCAGCCCTCTAAAATTCAGTACGAAGAATTTAGGCTTGAAGACTGGAACGATATGTTACCGTTAGATTACGATCTTGCAAAGTAAAATATTACACTTTTACTAAAATAAGACTTCAAAATTAGACTAATTGGTTAGGTTAAGCATCAAACAAAAAGTATGTATAAATTCCATAAAAACAATTAGATATCATAAAGATAATTTACTCTATCTCTTCACAACACCTAAGCGAATAAAGTAAAGAAGACCTAGACCAGATGGACAAACTTTAAACAAATCACCATTGGCTTGAATCATTCTTTAGCTCAGAACCTCTGTATGTAACTTTCGTTACCAAATTCCCTCCTCCGTCCGGGCAGTAGCTATCAATATGGTTGCGCAAGGTTCGCCTAATAGACGTAAGCTGACACATGGCTCTGTTTGCGTATCGCATTAAACCATTGCACAACTGTCAACACAGGCCTCTAAACAAGACTATCAGACTAATATCTTACTCTCGTTGTCGACAATCTAAACCTTTTAAGGTTGAAAAAACGCCAAAATGGGCATATATTGTCGACATTAGCCATTTTAAGATTCTATACAGTGTTAGTAAAAAGCGAACAAGCCATCACCAATGCCGACCGCACTTTCTTTCAATTAAGAAAGGATATTGTTGAGGGTATCATTCCAGCAGGCAGTAAGCTGAGTGAAATGGAATTGTCGACAAAGTATGAAGTCAGTCGCGCCGTTATTCGTGAAGCCATCAATCGTCTCGCTACCTGTCACTTGGTGGAACGTAAAGCTAACGTGGGTGCCCGTGTGGTTGCACTGTCCCCCGAAGGCCTTATTCAGCTATACCAAGTGCGCGAAGCATTAGAGGGTATGGCCGCCCGCTTGGCTGCACGCTACATGAGCGATGAAGAAATTGCCGACATGCAGGCGTTGCTTGATAGCCACTTCGATAAAGTAAAAGACGGTCAAAGCTATTATCAAGAAGCCGGCGATGTAGACTTTCACTACAGAATTGTAACCGGCAGTAAAAACGATCATCTCATCAGCGTACTTGTAGACGGGCTTTACCATCTTGTTCGTATGTATCGCGTACAGCTCGGTATGGCTGGCCCTCGCGTAAGTACCGCCTTTGATGAACACAGACACATCGTTAACGCTATTGCCAATCGCGACGAGGAACTGGCTGAAATGCTAATGCGTCGCCATATTCTTTATTCAAAAAATAATATTGAGAAGAAGCTTAATCATGGTTAACACCACTCAGTCTTCTTCATACCTAATTCACCTCTACCCTACTTTCAAATAAGCGAGTGATTATCATGAGTGCAGGAAAGAAATTCAGAACCGCATTAGAGAACAACAAACCGCTACAAATTGTCGGCACCATTAACGCCTATACTGCCATGATGGCAAAGGCTATTGGGCACCAAGCGATTTATCTTTCAGGTGGAGGCGTAGCGAATGCGTCTTACGGCCTACCGGACTTAGGCATGACGTCACTTAATGATGTGATTGCAGACGTTCAGCGCATTACCAGCGCGTGCGATCTTCCGCTAATGGTAGACATCGACACCGGTTGGGGCGGAGCATTTAACATTGCCAAAACTATTCGCGACATGGAAAAAGCAGGCGCGGCGGCAGTTCATATGGAAGACCAGGTTGCGCAAAAGCGCTGTGGTCACCGTCCTAACAAAGAAATTGTTAGCACAGAAGAAATGGTAGACCGTATAAAAGCTGCAGTTGACGCCAGAACTGACCCAGACTTTTTCATTATGGCGCGCACCGACGCATTCGCACAAGAAGGTTTAGACAAAGCCATTGAACGTGCAAAAGCCTATGTTGCAGCAGGTGCTGACGGTATTTTTGCCGAAGCAGTGCAAACCGAAGAACATTACCGTGCATTTGCTGAAGCGCTAGACGTTCCGATCCTTGCCAATATCACTGAGTTCGGCAAAACCGAACTATGGAATAAAGAAGAGCTTGGTGAATGGGGTGCCGACATGGTGCTTTACCCACTTAGTGCATTCCGTGCGATGAATAAAGCAGCAGAAATGGTGTACAAATCTATACTTGAAAACGGCGACCAAAAAGACGTTGTCGACAGCATGCAGACACGCATGGAACTGTACGATTATCTTGGCTACCACGAGTACGAGCAAAAACTAGATGCTCTATTCGCAGAAGGTAAGAACTAACACGAATACGAAACAGCAGGAAGCGAGTGAGGTGCGAGGCACCCCACTCGCCTGATGAGTTCAATATAGTTTTTATTTCTAAATTTTTAAAAAAGTACCTTACAAATTTTACAAGACCGGAGACAACAAGATGGCTAAACAGTTAAGTGGCGCGGGTTTACGCGGCCAAGTTGCAGGCAAAACAGCATTATCAACCGTAGGTAAATCAGGTTCTGGTTTAACGTATCGTGGCTACGACGTAAAAGACTTAGCGCAAAACTGTCAATTTGAAGAAGTGGCGTACCTTATTCTTAAGGGCAAGCTACCTAATCAGTCTGAACTTGACGCATATAAAACAAAACTTCGCGGCATGCGCGGTCTTCCTACAGCGCTTAAAGAAGTGCTAGAGCGCATTCCGAAGAATGCCCACCCAATGGACGTACTTCGCACGGGCTGCTCAATGCTAGGTAACCTTGAAATGGAAACCAGCTTCGACCAGCAACAAGATGTTACGGATCGTATGTTAGCTTGCTTCCCAAGTATCATTTGTTACTGGTACCGCTTCTCGCACGACGGCGTGCGCGTAGACGTTGAAACCGATGACGACTCAATTGGAGGTCACTTCCTACATATGCTTCACGGCGAAAAGCCACGTGAACTTCACGAACAGGTTATGCATGTATCGTTAATTCTTTATGCAGAGCATGAATTTAACGCGTCTACCTTCACTGCACGTGTTTGCGCTTCAACCTTATCTGATATGCATTCTTGTGTAACGGGTGCTATCGGCTCACTTCGCGGCCCGCTTCACGGTGGTGCTAACGAAGCCGCCATGGAAATGATCGAGGGCTTTACCTCTGCTGATGACGCAGAAGAAAAAATGATGGGCATGCTTGAGCGCAAAGAGAAGATCATGGGCTTTGGCCATGCTATTTACTCAGACTCTGACCCGCGTAACGAAATCATCAAGCAATGGTCTGAAAAACTGGCTGCAGATGTGGGTGACGACGTACTTTACCCTGTGTCTGTTCGCTGTGAAGAAGTGATGTGGCGCGAGAAGAAGCTTTTCTGTAACGCCGATTTCTTCCACGCCTCTGCGTACAACTTCATGGGTATTCCTACGCCGCTATTTACGCCAATCTTCGTAATGTCACGCCTAACCGGTTGGGCGGCACACGTTATGGAACAGCGCGCTGACAACCGTATTATTCGCCCGTCAGCAGAATATACAGGCGAAGAACTACGCCCAGTGCCAGCTATTAGCGAACGCGCTTAAGATTAAGGTTGGGGTTTTATGAATATTGATTACCGTAAACCGCTTCCAAACGCGGGTATCGATTTTTTCGATACCCGTGAAGCGGTAGATGCTATTGAGCCTGGCGCCTACGCCAAGCTGCCTTACACCTCACGTGTACTGGCTGAGAACTTGGTGCGTAAATGCGCCCCTGAAATGCTTACCGACTCACTTAAACAGCTGATTTATCGCAAGCGCGACTTGGACTTTCCGTGGTTTCCTGCTCGTGTGGTGTGTCATGATATCTTGGGGCAAACGGCACTGGTAGACTTAGCGGGCCTTCGCGATGCTATTGCAGCAAAAGGCGGCGATCCGGCTAAAGTAAACCCGGTTGTGCCAACCCAACTGATTGTTGATCACTCGTTAGCCGTTGAACACGCTGGTTTTGAAAAAGATGCGTTTGAGAAAAACCGTGCTATCGAAGACAGACGTAACGACGACCGTTTCCACTTCATAAACTGGACAAAAACCGCGTTTAAAAACGTGGATGTCATCCCTCCGGGTAACGGCATTATGCACCAAATTAACTTGGAGCGTATGTCACCGGTTATTCAAGCTCGTGACGGCGTTGCATTCCCTGATACGCTAGTGGGTACAGACAGCCATACGCCGCATGTTGATGCTCTTGGCGTTATTGCCGTAGGTGTGGGCGGTCTTGAAGCGGAAAGCGTAATGCTGGGCCGCGCGTCTTACATGCGTTTGCCCGACATTGTAGGTGTTGAACTTACCGGCAAACCACAGCCAGGTATTACGGCTACCGACATTGTATTAGCGCTTACTGAATTCTTGCGTAAAGAGCGCGTAGTCTCTGCTTACCTTGAATTCTATGGTGAAGGTGCATCGCACCTGACGCTGGGCGACCGTGCTACTATTTCGAACATGACACCGGAGTATGGCGCCACTGCAGCCATGTTCTACATTGACCAGCAAACCATCGATTACTTACGCTTAACAGGGCGTGAGGAAAAGCAAATTGCACTTGTTGAGCAATATGCTAAGCACACAGGTTTATGGGCTGATGACTTAGAAACCGCCGAGTACGAGCGGGTGCTTACGTTCGACCTTTCTGCTGTTGGCCGTAACATGGCTGGCCCTTCTAACCCACACGCACGTTTACCTACCAGCGATTTAGAAAGTCGCGGTATAGCAGCGAAGTGGACCGAGGAGGAAGGCAAAATGCCTGATGGCGCGGTTATTATCGCGGCAATCACAAGCTGTACTAATACATCGAACCCACGCAATGTAATTGCTGCAGGTTTACTTGCTCGAAATGCCAACGCGCGCGGTTTAACCCGTAAGCCGTGGGTTAAGAGCTCACTAGCACCAGGCTCTAAGGCCGTTAAGCTGTATCTTGAAGAAGCTAACCTGATGAGCGAGCTGGAAGATTTAGGCTTTGGCGTGGTTGCCTTTGCGTGCACTACCTGTAACGGTATGAGCGGCGCGCTAGACCCTAAAATTCAGCAAGAGATCATCGACCGCGATCTTTACTCAACAGCAGTATTGTCGGGTAACCGTAACTTCGACGGCCGTATTCACCCTTACGCAAAGCAAGCATTCTTAGCATCGCCACCACTGGTTGTAGCTTACGCCATCGCCGGTACCGTGCGCTTTGATATTGAAAAAGACATATTGGGCACCGACAAAGAAGGCAACCCAGTAACGCTTAAAGATATTTGGCCAAGCGATGAAGAAATTGACGCTATTGTAGCGAAATCGGTTAAACCAGAGCACTTCAGAAAAGTGTACGAGCCAATGTTCGATTTAAGCGTGGACTACGGAAAAGACATTAACCCGCTTTATGACTGGCGTGAAATGAGCACCTACATTCGTCGCCCGCCCTATTGGGAAGGCGCGATGGATGCTGAGCGCACCATGAAAGGTATGCGTCCACTGGCTATTTTGGGAGATAACATCACCACCGATCACTTGTCGCCTTCAAACGCTATTTTAGCCAGCAGCGCGGCAGGTGAATACCTCCACAAAATGGGCTTACCGGAAGAAGACTTTAACTCGTATGCCACACACCGTGGTGACCACTTAACCGCACAGCGCGCTACCCTTGCGAACCCGAAAGTGTTCAACGAGATGGTGCTTGAAAACGGTGAAGTGAAGCAAGGTTCACTGGCGCGCGTTGAGCCAGAAGGACAAGTTATGCGCATGTGGGAAGCTATTGAAACCTACATGAACCGCAGACAGCCGCTGATTATTGTAGCCGGCGCTGACTACGGTCAGGGCTCGTCACGTGACTGGGCAGCCAAAGGCGTGCGCCTTGCGGGTGTTGAAGTGATTGTAGCTGAAGGTTTCGAACGTATTCACCGTACTAACCTTATTGGTATGGGCGTATTACCGCTTGAGTTTAAACCGGGAACTACGCGTAAAACACTAGAGCTAGATGGCACAGAAACTTACGACGTTAGCGGCGAACCGTCACCAGGTGCAACGCTAACACTGGTAGTGAACCGTCAAAACGGCGAGCAATTAGAAGTACCGGTAACCTGTCGCTTAGACACAGCAGAAGAAGTCTCTATTTACAGCGCAGGCGGGGTATTACAGCGCTTCGCCAAGGACTTCTTAGAAGCTGAAGCTAGCTGATTGTGATAGGAAGACCTTTCAGTGGGAGGAGGTGAATCAGTTACAGGGCACGCCGTGAATACGTCCTTGTAGGCTCCCAACTCGCATCCTTGCGAGTTGAGGGCCCTGAAACTGACCCACCTCCCCCACTTAAGTTCGGCCAATATTGCATCGGTTTACTTAGCTGGGAGATAAGTTAGTCATAGGGCACGCCCTAAATACGTCCCTATAGGCTCCCAACTCGCATCCTTGCGAGTTGAGGGCCCTGAAACTAATCCACCTCCTCCGTAGCTAGTATCAGCTAGTTTGGTTGGAAGTTGTTTGTGATTTGAAACCCTCCAGCCGCAAGGATGCGGCTGGGGAGCGCACATGGATGTGTTCACAGCGTATTTCAAATCACGAACAACCTTACTTCTCTCCAGATAAAATAGTTTTTAGTTTAAGAGTGCGTTGAGGCACGGTTGAAACCTTCGGGGCGCATGGACGCGCCCCGAGAGCCTACAAGGATGTATTTACGGCGTGTTTCAACTGTGCCTCAACGCACTCATACCGACGAAAGGAAAAAACATGACAAAGTATGCGCCACAACTTCGAGTACCGGCTACCTACATGCGTGGCGGTACCAGTAAGGGTGTGTTTTTCAATTTAACCGATTTGCCAGAAGCCGCGCAAAAGCCAGGTTCGGCGCGCGATGCCCTGCTTCTGCGCGTAATTGGCAGCCCCGATCCGTACGGTAAACAAACCGACGGTATGGGCGGTGCTACATCAAGTACCAGCAAAACTGTTATCTTAAGCAAAAGTGAACGTGAAGGTTACGATGTCGACTACCTATTTGGTCAAGTAGCCATAGACAAGCCATTCGTAGACTGGAGTGGAAACTGCGGAAACCTAACGGCAGCCGTAGGCGCATTTGCGATAACCAATGGGCTAGTGGATAGAAGTAAATTACCAGAAAACGGCATTGCCACCGTCAACATTTGGCAAGCCAATATCAACAAAGCCATTATCGCTAGGGTGCCAATGACTAACGGGGAAGTACAAGAAACGGGCGACTTTGAACTAGACGGTGTCACCTTCCCTGCCGCAGAAGTTGAAGTGGCCTTTGTAGACCCAGCTGACGGTGAAGGGGCAATCTTCCCGACAGGACGATTAGTCGACACACTTGAAGTTCCAGGCGTAGGCTCACTTCAGGCGACCATGATAAACGCGGGTATTCCGACTATTTTCATCAACGCAGAAGATATTGGCTACACAGGCACTGAACTGCAGGATGATATAAACAGCGACTCCGAGGCGCTGTCCAAGTTCGAAGCAATTCGTGCACACGGCGCGGTTCAGATGGGGCTCATCAATGATGTGGGTGAAGCTGCAAACAGGCAGCACACACCAAAAGTCGCGTTCGTTGCACCTCCAAGAGGTTACCAAGCTTCCAGTGGCAAAGATATTTTGGGTTCAGACATTGATGTATTGGTTCGCGCATTGTCTATGGGGAAACTTCATCATGCTATGATGGGCACGGCAGCAGTCGCGATCGCAGCGGCTGCGGCGATACCCGGCACTCTTGTAAATATCGCAGCTGGCGGCGACGAAAGAGACTCGGTTACTTTTGGGCATCCATCTGGAACGCTTAGAGTAGGAGCAAGAGCTACGTTTGAAGACGACAAGTGGCAAATTAAGCAAGCTGTAATGAGCAGAAGCGCACGTATTTTGATGGAAGGCTCCGTGCGTGTTCCCGCTGAACAAAGTTAGTACAACGCAATGTTACATAAGAATAAAATTATTTAGACATAAGTATAAAACGCCCTCTCTTTGAGGGCTTTTTTGTCTATAATTGGTTATTATCGAAGCCTAAGTGCCGAGAGTAAATCACATGTATAAAGTTCTTGTAGTAGAAGACAGTCTCACTGTCCGAAAGATTGTAAACAAACTTATTGAGGATAATCCTCACTTTACGTGTGATCTGTGCGAAGATCTTGCGGAAGCTAAAAGTGCCCTCGAGAGCGATACCGACTACTTGGCAGCTATCGTCGACTTAAACCTTCCCGACGCGCCCAACGGCGAGAGCGTTGAACTTGCACTTTCCTACAACGTTCCAACAATAGTGCTTACTGGGAATTTCGACGAATTTACTCGTGCTCAGCTACTCGATCAGGGCGTACTGGATTACATCACAAAAGAGTCTCGCTATTCATACCTTCAAGTGTCTAAACTTGTAGACCGCTTAAGAAAGAACCTCACTACCAAAGTGTTGGTAGTGGAAGATTCTAGAACGAGCCGAAATCACATTTGCTCATTACTTCGCAAATTCCAATTTCAGGTGCATGAAGCGAACGATGGCTTAGAAGCGTTGGAAGAGCTTGATAATCACCGCGATATTAAAATGGTTATTGCCGATCACCGTATGCCCAATATGGACGGTTATGAACTGGTTAAAGCAATACGCCACGAAAAACGCATGCAAGACTTGGTATTTATCGGTTTATCGGCAAACGGCGATAGCGTGTTGACTTCGAAATTCATTAAAAGCGGCGCCAATGACTTCTTGTCCAAACCGTTTTATCACGAAGAATTCTACTGCAGAATTATGCAAAACCTTGAATCACAAGAAATGATTCAAACTATTAGAAATTCAGCAAACTTAGACCCGCTAACCAAGGTATATAATCGCCGTTTTCTCTACGAAAGAGCAGAAGAGTTATTTGCAAATAAAGCGTCGAGAAAGGATGTCATTGTGTCTATGATCGATGCTGACAACTTCAAGAGCGTAAACGATACGTACGGCCATAAAACGGGTGACATGTTATTGCAGGAATTTGCTGCATTGTTAAAAGATTACTTCCCTGACGACCTAATTGTGCGCTACGGTGGCGAAGAATTTACCGTAGTATCGGTAAGGCCGCCCAAGGTTTACTTATCTGCGCTTTCAGCGTTTATGGATGCAGTGCGCTCTACTATTTTTACCAATCACAAGTTTAATATTACGTGCAGTATCGGTGTATGTACCGAGGAACACAAGTGCTTGGAGTCGCAGTTAGAAGTGGCTGATGCGCGCTTATACGAAGCTAAGCACGCGGGCAAAGATCAGATTATTCTGAGAGACTCAGTCGCCAAAACAGTAGAGGCGTAAATCACGGAGTCTACTGCAGCCAACGCGGCATTAAGTAGCAAACAACGACCAATAAGCAAAAATAGCCAAGCAATAGGGTTGCAATCGGCTTATCAATCAGTAAGCGTCGTTGACCAGAGGTGGTGATCGTCGCTGTATCGTTTTCATCATTAGCTGACAAAGCAGACAAGATAATAGCGGGTATCACTGTGCTCGCGAACCCCGTTACATTCCACCAAAACCAAAACACGTCCTCGACAAAAAATGCGAACGACAAATTAGTCAGCACGCCACACATCAGGGCGGTATTGACCTGTGTGGCATTTATCTTCTTCGTTAGCATGCCAAGTAGAAACACAGCCAAGACAGGACCAAAAAAAACAGAGCCCACTTTGTTCACCGCTTCTATTACGGTAGGCGCTATATCGCCAGCATTGAGCGAAAGCAGCAAAATAATCCCTCCCCAAAGCAAGCCCGCAAACTTAGCATGACTCAAGTAGCCTTCAGGTTTTGCGCGTTTCCGAGTGAGCTTGAAATAATCTTCAAGCGAAACAGCGGCAAGAGAGTTTATTGCTGAGCTCAGTGATGACATGGCTGCAGCAAGAATAGCGACCACAAGCAAGCCGATAAGCCCATGAGGTAAATAATTAAGAATAAAGACCGGCATAAGCCAGTCCGGATTATCTTTAGGAATTTGCGATAGCAAGTTGGCGTCGTTAAACGCTAGTGTGCCGACCACCAAGCCTGCTAAACAATATAGAAGTGTTATAGGGAACCTGAAAATGCCATTGGCTAACATCATCTTTTTAAGATCGCTTTCCGATTTCGCTGACAATGCCCTCTGTGCTTCTGATTGATCACAACCGTAGTATGAGGCGTAGAGGATCACGCCACCTAGCACCATAGGAAAAAAGCCGAAGCCGTCACCATTTAAACCCAGAGATGAAAAATTAAGGGTAGAGACCCGCTCGCTTGGAAGTAACTGTAGAAAGTGCTCCCAACCGCCTAATGCGTTAAGACCAAAAGCAATGCAGATAGCTGTGCCCAAAACGATGACAACCATTTGTACCGCGTCACCATATACAACTGCTTTCATGCCTCCTTGTAAGGAGTACAAAACGGTAATCACACCAATGAGTAATATTGCATGCGTGGATGAAACCTGCATGGTTCCTTGCAATATAATGGATAGCGCGTAAACCATTATACCGGTAGCGAAGGCTCTGCTAAATTGAAATACAACACTGATACAAATACGGGTAGAGGTAGAGAAACGTCGCTCAAGATAGTCATAAATACTCACCACACCGCTTCGGTATAACGTAGGCAACACGGTAGTAATGAGTAAAAGCATGGCTAACGGAACTGCCAGTTCATAAGAGAGCCAAATCAGCCCTCCACCCTCACGGAAGCCGACAAATGCAGGAGCGGAAATGAAACTGACCGCCGAGAGTTGCGTCGCCATCACTGAAAGTAACAGCGGTTTCCAACTTAAGCTTCTTCCAGCGAGAAAATAATCTTTCTTTGACTGCTGTCCACGCAAGCTAAAGCCGATGACGAGTAACGTGATGAGGTAAATCGCGATGACACTGTAATCAAGAATATCCATATAGACGCAAGGTTAAGCAACTAAATACCTACCATTACATAAACTCGGTCTATTTGCATAAAAAACGTATAAAAAAGCAGCGCTCAAAGAAACAGTGTACGTTACATCCAAGACCTTCTGGTTGACTCCACCTCGAATAGCACACTATCTGCTAGTTTATTAACGTAGTCTTCTGGTAGAAACGGCACAGTCACCGCCCCCGAAGCCAGTACAAACTTAACGGTGGCCTGTTTTCTTCGCTTCATAAACACGCTTTGCTTAACGATAACTTGCTGCGCTTTATAGGGCTCAAAGCATTGATAGTCGATGCCTATTCTACCTCGCCTTATATAAACGTACTTACTGTCGTAGGCTATACCCCATCGCCACCACCTAAGCGTGAGTAACAGCGATACCGCACTAAAGACAACGAGTGAACCTAGCATAATATCTAGATGGGATGACACAGCGCCAATAGTGAAAAAGGTAATAAAAGGCAACGTCCAGCCCGCAAGCAACCAAAAAGTAATAAATCGCTTACTAATGGTTTGATAATCTTGACCTCGCAGGTCACATCCAGGCATCACTTCTTGACTAAGCGCGAAGGCTTCATCTTCGGTTACCGATGGCACAATAAGCTTATTTGGCGACATCAGTTCTTGCATTTGCTGCCCAGCCGTTGAGTTCTGCTCAAAATACAAATTCACCCGCTTTAGTATTTTATCCAGCCAGTCTTGCTTCGCCGTAATCATTTGGATGCGTGAAGCTCGCATGCTGACTTCCAGTTTATTAAGCAAGCCGCTGCGACGGATATAGCGATCACCTGTTCGTGAAAGTGTGTAGCCGTAAAAAGTGAAAAGCGCGCCACCAACACTCAGCAGTGCCACTAACGCCATAAGCATCATGAGAATGACAAAGGCATACAATCCAAATTGCCACCACGCAACCGTTTGTTCACCAACCAGCTGATTAAGCTGCAAGCCTTTATCGGCTAACCATTCTGAAACCAGACCGAACACATCGTCATAGAAAGGTGCCGCAGCACCCAGTATGATCCACACGCGATTGTTGGTGATACCGTGAATAATAATGTCTTTCACGGACCGTCGATTTAATACTTCTTCATTTGAATGGGAAGAATCTACCGCTTTAGCGCGTGTTCGTGGCGAGGGAAAAGACGAACTCTGCTCGTCGGATAAATCTTCATTTGGCAAACAATCCAGGTCACCCTCATCGTGCAGAGCTTTTTCATACAACACCTGCTTTTTTAGCGCTTCAGCATAATCTTCAGGAACCGCTACAATTTTAGCTTCTTCTTTCCCACTTCCTGCGGTATCAAGCACCACTAGCGCGTACCCAAAAGATCGGTAATAAAAAGGGCGTTCTATCTTAACGTTTTGAATGCGCCACAAAGGCAAGTTGGTATAGCGGCGTTGAAACACGCCATGATGAATCTCAACGTGCTGGTTGTGCACGCGAAACTTGTACATTAAAAAGCTTATTACGCCGCTAACACTGGTAGATAGAAAAAGGATTCCAGCACCGATTAGTACTTCAGGCGACAGCAGGTTATCCCAAATATTGAACGATATGGCTAAGGCGGGAATGGAATAAATAAGCACTTGAGCCGAGTTGGTAAAATTGCGAATAGTAAAGTACAAAATAGAAATTAGAGAGAGGCGCTGCCACTCATCACCCGTTTCTACTTTAAGTTTCGGTTCTTCCATATTAGCATCTTGCCCATGGGACTTGAGCGCAGCATCTTCTTTCAGCTCTTTTGACTGATTAAGTGTAGGCGCTTGGTGTGAGGGCGTTTCTGATACCGTCATTAGCGTGCACCTATGTCTTTATGAGCAAGAATGAACTCACGCAACTGCTCTGCCCTTTCAATGCTTAACCCAGGTATTTCAAACGTGTGCATTTCACCACCAGCCGAAAACACCTGAAGTGAGGCAAGACCCGCCCACCTGTCCAATGGACCGCGATTAACCTCTACATGCTGAACACGCAAAATAGGTTGGCACGAAAGTTTTCTAAAAATTAGCCCTGACTGCTTACTGATGTCTTGCTCTCGAATCGCATAAAATATGCGTACATCAGCAAAAAAGTGGTACAGCGCCCATAGAGAGCCTACAGCGACGATACCAGCAACAACATACGGGTAGGCTTGCAGCAGTCCTTCTGGCAATGACCAAAAGCTTTGGAATCGTAACGCAGAAGCAATACCGATTAGCACTAAGGCTATCAATCCAATGGAGAGGATATTTAGTGTCCGGTACTTTTTGGATATAGGAAGTAATGCGAGCGTTTGAAGTGAGGGAATTTCCTCAACACTGAGCTGATTATTTGAAAACACGGTTTCTTGTTGTGCGCTAATTGTCATCGCATTAATTCCTTTTACCACTGTATAAATAAGATCAGCCTGCCGCCTTTTTTTAAGGAGAGGCTTAGCTACTTAACTACTTAACTACTTAGCTACTTTGCTACTTTGCTACTTAGCAACGCTGCTCTGAACGCTTTCTCTAGCGCAGTTTTTATAACAAAAAAGAGGGCAAGCCCTCTTTTTTACGTTTCCTATTAAAGAGCGCGTTATGCTAACTAGTCATCAACCTGCTGTTCATTCAGCCAATCGTGTAGTGCCTTCATGTCGTGCTGAACCGCCATTTGTAGCTCTTCCACCCAATCATGCACGTTCTCCCACCATGTAGGGTGGTCGCCCTGTTGAATTTGATTAGCAATACGCTGTACACGAGCCAAACCAACAGAGCCAGCGGCGCCTTTAATTTTGTGAGCCTGTGAGCACACTTCTGACTTTTCGTCCGCACTTAAGCTTAGCTGCAGTATTTCCATGTATTCAGGCATTTTTTCTTGGAATACTTTAACGCTAGCGCGCACCATTTCATCCCCTATGGTATCAACTAACATCTGTAACAAGTCCATATCTAAAATGTTACTTAATGTTTTGTTAGGTTCAGGGCGCTCTACTTCGCCATCAATTTCAAGCGGTGCAGGTGGTGCATGGAACAGCTCGTTAAACACCTCGATAACGCGAGATTTTTTAATCGGCTTCGCAATGACGTCATCCATACCGTTTTCTAAGTATTCATCACGCTTTTTAATGACGTTTGCCGTTAGCGCCACGATAGGCGTTTGCATAACCAGATCTTCTTCAATAATCGTACTTGCCACATCGAATCCTGTCATGTCAGGCAATTGAATATCAAGCAAGATAAGGTCGTATTGGTTTTCCCTGACTTTGTCTATGGCTTCTTGACCGGTCATTGCTACATCGACTTTCTGGCCAAGCTTCTCGAGCAAGGCTTTAGCGACCATTACGTTCAATTCAATATCTTCTACTAACAAGATATTGAGCCCTGTCACTTGAAGCTGCGCGACTTTCATCGGGCTATTAGAAATTTGAACAGGCAACACAATTTCAAAACGGGTGCCTTTACCCACTTTACTTGAAACGTGAATTTCACCTTTCATCAAGTCGACCATTTGCTTACAAATTGCCAATCCAATACCGGTACCTGTGGCCGATTGGTGGTCAGGGTGATCAACCTGATAGTACATGGCAAAAATCTTATCAATTTCGCTTTCAGGAATACCTACGCCCGTGTCTTCAATCACAAATGTTACATACGCCTTATCACCATCAGGTTTCGTCGATGAAACCGTTAGACTTACGTGACCTTTTTGTGTGAACTTCACTGCGTTAAACAGGATGTTCCATAATATCTGACGAAGGCGCGTACCATCTATTTCAACAAGACGGGGAAGCGGCTCGTTAATTGTCGTTTTAAGCTCTAGCTGTTTGTCGGCTGCAAGTAGACGAATAATGCTGCTAAGTTCTTCGGTAAAGTCTTTCAACGATATGGTTTTTAGACTCAGCTCAAGCTTATCTCTGTCTAACTTATCAAGGTCGATAATATCGTTAAAAATATTACCTAATGTTATAGCGCTGGCGTATATCGTACTTACCCAGTTAAATTGTTCTTCACTCAACTCGGTATCACGCAGCATACGGCTTAAGCCCACAATACCATTTAGCGGTGTGCGTAGCTCATGACTTATGGTTGCGATAAAGCGAGTTTTGTCGGTACTTGCTTTTGCAGCAGCATTTTCAGCCTGCTTACGCTCAGTCATGTCTCGACCGAACGACAACAAGCCAAGGCGATTACCGTCTTTATCGAAGAAAGGTACACGCTTCATTTCGAAGTAACGACGACGTCCATCAGCAAAGCGAAGCCACAGCTCTTCTGTGATACTGGCGTTGGTTTCTAGAACTTCGTGATCACTCGCTACAATTTGGCGGGCAAGCTCTTCCTCATATACGTCTTTTGGCGTTAAGCCAAGCAGCTCTTGCTCGGTTTTGCCCGTCATAAGCTCCGCTATACGGTTACAACCAGCAAACCTGCCTTCTTCATTTCGGTAATATATTAAGTCTGGCGAGGCATCGATGATTGAACGTAACAAGGTTGATAAGCGGCGTGCTTGTGCTTCTTGTTCTGATTTATCCTGAATTTCTTTTTCTAAGTCTTTAAACAGCGCCTCACGCTCTTCTTGTGCTTGCTTGCGCTGCTCTATCTCGTGATTAAGCTGTCTGATGTTGCTTTGAAGTTCGCGGTTAAGAAAGACATCTTCTTCACGCAAACTTTCCAACTGGCTTACCACTTCCTTTAAGTTGGTACGTGAGTTTTCTAATTGCTTGATTAACTCACTAAAGAAATAAAGTACCCAAGGCGCAGATAACATGGTCAGTACTACAGCACTGATGAAGTCATCGGGCTGAACCTGGCTTCCCATGCTCACGCGAATTACGTATGAGCCCCCTAGCGTAAACACAAGCGAAAGAACAACAAACAATATGCTGAGCTTTAGAGTGCCAAAACGCTGAACAAATTGGGCAAAGCGAATTGCCCAAGAATCGTTTGGTGAATCTGAATGCATGTACGTCTAATTTAAGCTTATTTTGCGGTTATCCTATCAGGCTTTCCTCTTTTCGGGAATGCGGTTTGTCAAAGCATAACTCTGTGGCCCTGCTCAGAATTAGGATTTGAAAGGCGACTTTTCAGTAATTTCATTAATGTATTTGGTATTCACCCATCCCACCTTCGTGTAAGACACTTTCGCCCACTCCCCTCGCTTTTCCAGTATTTTTAGCACTTCGCCCTTATTCAAACCGTTCTCGACAGTTGGGTACGAAACATCTGGCCCTTTTCTCACATTCAGCGAATTGGCACTTACATTGGCCACCCGCTTTACAGGGCTAGCGAGATCCCGCTGAATTTGGTCATGCGCCTCTCGCTGTGAATTCGAATCACTTGACTCAGTTGCCCACGTTTCACTATCACTTTGCAAAACAGCGGCTTTGAGTCTTTGAAGGGGAAAAGCGGGGCCAGGATCGACCTTTCGTGACGGCGCTATTTCTTCGTGCCCGACGATAGTAGAGATGTTGTAGTGGCTACACAACGCTTTACACAGCGATAGCGTCCTAACAATTTGTACGTCGGTGTACTTGTGCCAATAGCCCATAGACTGTTGGTTAATGTGCTGGGCAGCTAATACTTCATTCTCGCCAAAAATTTCGCCAAACCAACTTTCAAAGGTGCCGTCTCCTCTAGCCTTAAGCTGGCCGGCATTGTCTAATTCAATGCCGATAGAGTACTGATTCAAGCCACTACGCCCCTCGTAATAACTTTCTCCTGCGTGCCACGCTATTTTATTAGTCGGAAGCATTTGAACAATGTCACCATTGCGTCCAACGGCAAAGTGAGCTGACACACCGCTATCGGCATTGGTCAAGACATTCACCGAAGATGAAAGGCTACTACCGGCGGTAAAATGAATAACAATAGTATCGGGAGATCCTGATTGAAATCGCCCAGATGTGTTGGGAGAAAGCCTGAAGGTGATATTGTCGCCAGTTAGAATATGATCATCTATACTAAATAAAGGCAGTGGTGAAGCATGTAGTGTATTCATACAATAATCCTTATTGTCTTAACAGCACGCCACCACAGTGAATTTTTATTCTTCGCCTTCCACATAAGCGTACACTCAATTCACACACAGGGCTCTCTATCAACATCCTTCAGCGCACCACGAGCCTTACCTGTGGTTAATTTTCAACCAATATAGCAAACTACTTATATTAGTGGAACCATAGCTTTACAAATTAATAAAAATACACCGCAAACCGCTATTGACAACATAAAACATCAATTTCAAAGCATATTTATTCATTAATGAAACGCAAATGAGAAGTAATATCATTTATAAGGGGTGAGTTATTCACTTTGCAATACTGATAACATTTTTGTTACAAACATAAATGACGCCACGTAAACAACTGATTAATATACATTTAATTATATTTATACTAATTCACTATAAAGCTTATACTTTTAGCGTTTGATTTTAGTTTTTAATGTGGGTATTTTGTACGGCCCGCATCGCAATAATGCATAAAAATGCGGAAACGACTGGAATCCTCTAATAATAAAATAACGACAAGAAAGGCGCACGCCGCGAGCAATACCGCTCGCAGGCATAAAAGACGTCTAATAATGTTGTGATACGCAAACCTAGGCGCATCTACACGCAACGCATACCTTGCCCAGTCAAAAGGTTGAAGGAGTTAAGAGATGAGTTTATATAATCCCAATGATTCCCGGGACAACTGTGGGTTTGGCTTAATCGCTCACACTCATGGGGAAGCCAGTCATGAATTGGTAACTACTGCAATACACGGTCTTGACCGTATGCAGCATCGTGGCGGTATCGCCGCCGACGGGAAAACCGGTGACGGCTGTGGTTTATTACTACAGAAACCGGATGCGTTCTTCCATGCAATCGCCGAAGAAAATGGCTGGAAACTCAGCAAAAAATACGGCGTGGGCATGATTTTCTTAAGTCAGGACCCGGTACTTGCGCAAGCCGCGCGTGAAGTACTTAATGAAGAACTAGAAAAAGAAACACTTTCAGTAGTGGGTTGGCGCGAAGTGCCTGTCGACCACTCAGTACTGGGTGAATTAGCGCTAACGGGTGTTCCACAAATTGAACAGGTATTTGTGAACGCGCCAGCAGGTTGGAGAAAACGCGACCTTGAGCGTCGTTTGTATATGATCCGCCGCCGCGCTGAAAAACGTCTTGAGAAAGATCCCGATTTTTACGTAGCTTGTTTGTCGGGCTTGGTAACGATCTACAAAGGCTTGGTAATGCCAAAAGATTTACCCGCCTTTTATCACGATCTTGCCGATGAGCGTATGCAAAGCGCAATTTGCGTTTTTCACCAACGCTTTTCAACAAATACACTACCACGCTGGCCGCTTGCTCAGCCTTTCCGCTTCCTTGCGCACAACGGTGAAATTAACACCATTAAAGGAAACCGCGACTGGGCCATGGCACGTGCTGCTAAATTCGCAACGCCACTTATTCCAGACCTTAAAGATGCTGCACCTTTCGTTAATACCGAAGGTTCAGACTCATCATCGCTGGATAACATGCTGGAGCTATTCTTAGCCGGCGGTATGGATTTATTCCGTGCTATGCGGTTACTTGTTCCACCCGCCTATCAAAACAACAAGACCATGGACGATGATCTTCGTGCATTTTACGAGTTTAACTCTATGCACATGGAACCATGGGACGGCCCAGCGGGTATCGTTTTAACTAACGGTCGCCACGTTGCCTGTAACCTTGATAGAAATGGTCTACGTCCTGCACGTTACGTTATTACTAAGAACGGTTTCATTACCCTAGCCTCAGAAGTAGGTATCTGGGATTACGAGCAAGCTGACGTAATTGAAAAAGGCCGTGTAGGCCCAGGTGAAATGCTTGCTGTAGACACATACACAGGCAAAATCTGGCGCTCTACTGAAATTGATGAAGACTTAAAAGCACGCCATCCTTATAAAGAGTGGCTAGACAAGCATATTCGTCGACTTACACCAATTGAAAAGCTTGACGCGTCATTAATTGGTAAACGTGTGTTTGACGACGATGCCATGGCGGTGTACCACAAGCTACACGCCTACAGCTATGAAGAAATTCAACAAGTTGTAAAAGTACTCGCGAAAGACGGCCAAGAAGCCGTTGGTTCAATGGGTGATGACACGCCAATGGCGGTTATGTCCTCGCGTCAACGTACAGTTTACGACTATTTCCGTCAGCAATTCGCACAGGTTACTAACCCGCCTATTGACCCGCTACGTGAAAACCACGTTATGTCGTTGGCAACCTGTATTGGCCGCGAGCAAAACGTATTTAGCGAAACCTCAGGTTACGCTGACCGCGTATTGTTTGACTCGCCAGTGCTAATGTATACCGACCTTAAGCAACTGCGCGAATTTAACCCAGACAACTACTACTCAGAAGTCGTGGAGCTTCAGTATGCGCCGCAAGAAGGTTTGAAGAAAGCCATCGAGCGCGTTTGTAACGAAGTAGAAATGCTGGTTAAAAACAAGCGTGCTGCGTTCGTTATTCTGTCTGACAGAAACATTAAACAAAATCGCTTGGTTATCCCTGCAGCAATGGCAGTTGGTGCGGTACAACGTCGCTTAGTTGAAAAGTCATTACGCTGCGATGCTAACGTTGTTGTTGAAACAGCAAGTGCCCGCGATCCACACCATTTCGCGGTGCTGATTGGCTTAGGTGCCACTGCGGTTTACCCATTCCTAGCATATGAAACTATTGAGCAGCTTTGTGAAAAAGGTGAGCTAGATATTTCTCCTATGCAGGCCACGTTGAACTACCGTAAGGGTATCAACAAAGGCTTGTACAAGATCATGTCGAAAATGGGTATTAGCACTGTTGCTAGCTACCGTAGCTCTAAACTGTTTGAAGCAGTGGGTATTAACAACGAAGTGATGAAGTTATGCTTTAAAGGTGTGACCTCACGCATTCAAGGTGCGGGCTTCGATGATTTCCAGCAAGATCTTATCAACCTAAACCGTATTGCTTGGCTTAAGCGTAAATCTGTCGATCACGGCGGCTTGCTTAAATACGTGCACGGTGGCGAATATCACGCCTATAACCCAGACGTAGTCAGTACGCTTCAAAAGGCTGTGGTGTCTGGTAACTACGACGACTACCAGCAATATGCAAAGCTTGTTAACGAGCGTGCGCCTGCGCACATTCGCGACTTGCTAGCTATAAACCCTGATTGCGACCCTATTGATATTAGTGAAGTAGAAGCACCGGAAAACTTATTCCCACGCTTTGATACTGCGGCAATGTCAATTGGTGCACTAAGCCCTGAAGCGCATGAAGCGCTAGCGATTGCCATGAACCGCCTGGGCGGTCAGTCTAACTCGGGAGAAGGTGGCGAACACCCTTCTCGCTTTGGAACTGAAAAGAACTCTAAAATTAAGCAGGTGGCTTCAGGTCGCTTTGGTGTAACGCCTCACTATTTAGTTAACGCAAACGTTATTCAAATTAAAGTGGCGCAGGGTGCAAAACCGGGTGAAGGTGGTCAGCTTCCAGGCGATAAGGTAAATAAATACATCGCACAGCTACGTTTCTCTGTGCCGGGTGTAACCCTTATTTCACCACCACCACACCACGATATTTACTCAATTGAAGATTTGGCACAGCTAATTTTCGATTTGAAGCAGGTTAATCCAACGGCACTTATATCCGTTAAGCTAGTATCTGAGCCGGGTGTTGGCACCATTGCAACGGGTGTAGCGAAAGCCTATGCCGACCTTATCACCGTTTCAGGTTACGACGGCGGTACAGGTGCAAGCCCGCTAACATCAGTTAAGTATGCGGGTAGCCCATTTGAGCTTGGTTTATCTGAAACTCAGCAAGCGCTTATTGAAAACGGCTTACGTCACAAAGTACGCGTTCAAACCGACGGTGGTTTGAAAACAGGCTTAGACGTAGTAAAAGCCGGTATTTTAGGAGCTGAGAGCTTTGGTTTTGGTACAGGTCCAATGGTGGCTTTAGGCTGTAAATATCTACGTATTTGCCACTTGAACAACTGTGCGACCGGTGTTGCAACGCAGGATCAAAAACTGCGTGACGACCACTTCATTGGCTTACCTGATATGGTAATGAACTACTTCAAGTTTATTGCTCAAGAAGTGCGTGAAATCATGGCGTCTATGGGTATTGCTAAGTTCGACGACCTTGTTGGACGCACAGAGCTACTTAAAGTTCTAGATGGCATTACCGCTAAGCAAAGCCGTTTAGATTTGTCTCCGTTGCTAGCGCAGCCTAAAGCAGGCGACCATACGCGCTTATTCTGCTCACAAACGACCAACGCACCTATCGATAAAGGTGAATTGAACGCGCAGATGCTTAAAGACGGCCAGCAAGCGGTTGTTGACGGTAAATCTATTACTCTTAAATACCCAATCCGCAATACGGATCGCTCTGTCGGCGCATTGCTATCAGGTGAAATCGCTAAACACCACGGTAACCACGACTTTGAAGATACACCTATCAAAGTTGAGCTTACCGGTACAGCGGGTCAGAGTTTCGGTGTGTGGAACGCTGGCGGTTTGCATATGCACCTTGAAGGTGATGCCAACGATTATGTAGGTAAAGGGATGACCGGCGGTAAGCTTGTTATTCACCCACCTCGCAATATCTCTTACGACGCCCACGACAGCGCCATTATGGGTAACACCTGCCTTTACGGTGCAACAGGCGGTAAGCTGTTTGCTGCTGGCCGTGCTGGCGAGCGCTTTGGCGTACGTAACTCTGGTGCTATTGCGGTAGTTGAAGGCATTGGCGATAACGGCTGTGAATATATGACAGGCGGTATCGTGGCTGTACTTGGTCCGGTTGGTGTTAACTTCGGTGCAGGTATGACTGGTGGTTTTGCTTATCTTATGGATGATGGCGACGACCTTGATAACCGTGTAAATGCGGAACTGGTCGATGTAATGCCAATTGAAGATAAAGCGATTCTTGCTGAGCACTTACGTGGCTTAATTAATCAGCATTACGAAGAAACAGGAAGCGAGCACTCGTTGTCGTTGCTTACTGACTTCGCCGCAACGCTGAAACGCTTCAAGCTTATTAAGCCAAAAACCAGTGATGTGAAAAACTTGCTTGGTCACATCAGTCGTTCAAGTGCTGAATTACGCATTCAGGCTCAGTAGGAGGATTTAGTTTATGGCAAAGAACGTATATCA
>VMHT01036890.1_pt1 | contig 21991 bp, 19 predicted proteins | sample 4693611 | NCBI WGS metagenome assembly VMHT01 (sample SAMN12280063, study PRJNA550983) | marine metagenome | isolation source: seawater sampled from same location over 5 years 0.02-0.2 micron viral filtrate | place: USA: collected off the coast of southern California halfway between the port... ...
CTTCCGATCTGGGAGCTTGGAGATTATTTAAGATATACTATTTGATATAAGTTGCCCATTTTTGTATACAGAACATTTAAATTGTTGATCACTTGGTTTTTCACATTGCGTTCTTGTACTGGAAACTTCTTGAAAGTATAGTAAATCTTTTTGACCAGTGCTAGAGAGAATAGCAAACCAAACTATACCTAAAATAGAACCAACTAAAATTCCCATAAATACACCTCCGGAACCACTGCATTTATTTTTTATCTGTGTCCATCCATCAACGCCCATTAACAAAAATAGCATGGCAATAATAGACGGGTTATTCTGTCCATTCATGATCATTGGTATTAATAGATATGTTGATGTAAACGCTAACATCATACTATTTGGTGAAGGATTTCTATTTGTTCCTACACCTCCACTTAAATAGTTACATATAACAGATGCATCTTTTGAACCTGGTTCGGCAATGGTATTATTTAGTATGTCATTAATCCACAATGCCATCAAAGCACCCGCAATATAGACAAATCCTTTTACATTCTCATTAAAAATGGAAATCATAAACATAAAAAATCCCAAAAGAATAGGAGATATAAATGATAATAATTGTAATAAAGTTGATAGACTTGTATTAAAACCTGCCATACTAATATATATATATATACAAAAATATTTATATATTAAAAAACTAATTTGAGAACCTCATCAATGGTAGAAACTGCATAAAATGATATTCCTTTTATAAAACCATTATCTTTGTATTTATTTATAAAATCATCGTATTCCTTTCTATTTTGTTCAGGATAAATAAATGTATCTACGCCAGAGTGTATTCCACCAATAATTTTTAAATCTAGTCCACCTATAGCAGTAACATTCCCCTGCAAACAAATTTCTCCTGTGATTGCAATATTATTCTTTATTTTTTTCTTCGACAATAAACTATATAATGCAACAGTAATAGCAACGCCGGCGGAAGGTCCATCTTTTGGCGTTGCTCCTTCGGGAACGTGAATGTGTAACCCTTGGTATTTTGTTACATTCATATCTTTCTGTAATTTTATCATTTGTTGTTTTTTTAGAAGGGACCATGCTAATGTTTTTGCAACGACCATACTTTCTTTCATTACATCTCCTTGCATGCCAGTCAATTTAAAATCCAAAAAGTTATTACATGGGAAAAATGCTGCTTCAATCGGCAACACGCCTCCTTGACCCATTGAATTCGCCCATAAACCGGTAATCACACCAATTTTAGGTTCATTGTGAATTTTCTGTAGTCGTATGGGGTGTTTTTCTTTCAAATACTTAAATTTGACATCATATTCGGTTATTTGTATAGGCAATGAAACATTATAATTGGCATTTAATATAGATAAGTTTATTTCACCTATAATTTCAAACAAAAGTTCCTTTAACTTTCTAACACCTGGTTCACAAGTATAATTGTTTATTATATATTTAATTACATCATCACTTATTTCAATAATATTGCATACACCCATTTTCTTAAAAATCTCGGGCAATAAGTAATTCTTAGTAATCGTTAGTTTATTCTCGGGAGTAAGAAAATCAAACTTTATTCTGTGAATTCTATCCAATAAAACCTTATCTATTTTGCTTACATCATTATATGAAAAAATAAACAAAGTTTTTGATAAATCTAAATCAATACCGTTAAAATATTTATCTTGGAAAGAATCATTTTGAGTAGGGTCAATCAAATGTGTTAATATTCCAATCAGTTCTTTTCCGTTTTCAGTCTGACTAATCTTACACAATTCATCAATAAATATAATAGGATTCATACATTTTTTTTCAATAAGTATATCTACAATTTTCCCCCATGTAGAACCAACATAAGTGTAGTTGTGTCCATCTAGGATACTACCATTTGAAGAACCACCTATAGCAATAAGAGAGAAAGGACGAGGAATTCCGTCATTACACGTTAAACATTTTGCAATCCCTTTTTTTGCCAATGATGTTTTACCGACACCGGGAGGACCCTCAAACCCAAAACAATATCCAGAATTCTCTCCATTTATCCATTGCCCTACTATTCTTTCTATTTGGCGTTTTGCATTAGTATGTCCATGAATTGCATCATCTAATATAGATTTCATGTTAATCATATAATCGTTGATAATCTGATTATTTTTAGTAATCAGAGATGTTGCTTGTTTAATATTAGATATTGGATTTTGAATAATAATTTTATATTTAATACATATATCATATAAAAGTGTATTATTATTTTCAGAAAATGCAATAATTTTTTCTCTCATATATGAAGATTTTTTCCCAGAATGACATAACTTTGATACTTTTAAACTGTGTTTTTTGATAAGTATATTAATAAAAAATATAATTTCTATAAGAGTTGTCCGATTTGTATGATTAATAAATATTGTAAGATTATGTAAAATGGAAGATTTATATTTATTTTCAAAATCATTGTTTAATACCGAAGAATATTTAAAAATTTCGGCACTTGTATAAGAATTCTTTATTGGAAATAATTCAAGGTTTTCTATATGATTTTTATTTAATCCAATTAAACTATTGAATTGTGTTCTGCACGTATCTACTATATTTAGAATAGGTTCATTGCGATATGTACCAAAAGGAATTTTTAGTAAACCCTCGAGGTATTGTCTGGCTTTTGCACCGGTATCCTCTGATTTTGCTTTAATCTCTTTTAGTTTTACTATTGCCTTTTCTTTAACACTATCATTTGTTTTTAATAAACAAATCTGTTGTTCTAGAGGAATTTTATTTGTATCAAAATTAGTTAGATAATTCGTATAATGAATGGTTTGTTTCATAGCATTTCTAAAATGTTTTTTCATATTCCAAGGTAAACTGTCAAACAATAGTGTTTGTTCAACAGAATCAACTGTACCGTTATTATCATTAGAAAGTAAATCATATAATAAATATGCCAAATACTGATGTTCATGTTCATTTGATTTAACTAAAAGTTGAATAATCGTAGTCCGTTGATTATAAAGTTCATTATTGATAAACTCTTTAGTTACTTGAGAAATAGTTTTTTGTTTAATTAAATTAAGTTGAGTAATATATCCACTAAATCTAAGATATAGTTTATCATTTTCATAAACTAGTAATTCTTTAATAGTCAAACTATTTACAAAAGTATCAAAAGCATAACCATCATACATTGTTTCTTTTGGTTTATTTACACACAGACTATCTAATCTATCCTCAATATACTTAAAATTTAAACACTTCAACATAACCTCATCAATAATTGCACTTACGATTAATGTTTTCTTATCATGTATATTATGTATTGCAAATTTCAACCCATATACTTTTGTCTGAAATGCCTTACTAGTGCGCGCTAAATCAAAGCATTCTAAATCAGAAGATGATTCTACGATCATAAAATCTTCAACAATGCGATTTTTATGGAGAATATTCTTATTTTTCTCTTGACCTTCTTTCCAAGGAATTGATTTGTATCCAATTGGATGAACATATTTTTTCATTAGTAGATATTTATCAATAAGATCATCTTTTTTCAAAACATTCTTAATAAAGTCGGAACCAAAACATATAGTGATAAGATCATCTATATTTTCTGTTCCATATGATTTAAATAATCCAGATAGTTCTACGGTAATATCCTGTAATTTATTTATATGTTGTTCGGTATCAAAAGGTTGATTATTTTGTATAGGGTATAGCATATCGCGCAAAGAAATAAAAATATTTTCTAATCCACTTGTTGAATTATTGTAGTCATTATTGTCAATAATATCAAGGGATTTATATTTTTGAATAGCAAGAATTGTTTTGGTAACAATATTTTGGAGATATACAATTTTTTTTTCTATGATAATTAATAAACTAGTTGATTTTGATGTAGATGGATAGGTATTATCGGGATTTTCATTGATAGTGTTTGACATTTATAATGAAACTTATACATATATAAGATTTTATTTATAATATTTTATTAATTTTGCTAAATATATTGAACCTAAATAATAGTAAAGTTATGATTATTATATAAACCCTTAAATATATATTATGATTATGGGTATTCCAAGTTATTTCTCTTATGTTGTTAAAAGTCACAGAAATATCATTAAAAAATATGATAATAGAATTAGAATAGATAATTTATATCTTGATTGTAATTCTATTATATATGATTGTGTTCGCAGCATAAAAAATGCTGAAACAGAAATACAGTTTGAAAAAATGCTTATATTTGCTGTTTGTGAAAAGATTAAACAATATATTTTCACAGTGAAACCTAAACAGAGAGTATTTATCGCGTTTGATGGTGTCGCACCCGTCGCAAAATTAAACCAGCAAAAAAATCGCAGATATAAATCCTGGTTAGAAAAAGAGATACATGCGAAATGTAGAGAAAATACTGACGCAAAAACAATGAACAATAAGACTTCTAGTGATATTTTATGGAATACGGTTGCTATTACGCCCGGGACCAAATTTATGAACGCACTTGCAAAAAAAACCAAGGCATATTTTGAAGACCCGAAAAAATTTAATGTAATCCTAATTATAGTGTCCTCCTCAGCAATTCCAGGAGAGGGTGAGCATAAAATATATGATTATATACGTATGAATAAAAAATATCACGGTAGTAGCAGTACAGCAATTTATGGATTGGATGCAGATTTAATCATGTTAACATTAAATCATTTACATATTTGTCAAAATATGTATTTATTTCGCGAGACACCACATTTTATTAAAAGTATAGATCGTTCTCTAGATCCAAATACAAATTATGTTATGGATATACCTGAGTTAGCAAAGTCATTATCAGTAGATTTATATGATATGGACGAGTCATTGATAACAGAAAATATGCAAAAAAGAATCATTTATGACTATATTTTGCTTTGTTTTTTTCTCGGCAATGATTTTATGCCACATTTTCCAGCATTAAACATTAGAACAGATGGTATGTCTAGACTTTTATCTGCGTACAAAATAACTTTATTGAGTAATAAAGAGTATCTAAGCAATGGTAATAAAATAAACTGGAAAAATCTGAGAAAATTAGTATTATACTTGAGTGAGAACGAGAACCAGTATATAAAAACCGAGTATAAAAAACGTCGAAAAATGAAACCACCTAGATGTGAACCAGATGAAAATAAGATTCTATTCGAACTAACTTCTCTTCCCTTAAAAAATAGAGAGATAGAGGAATATATTAATCCATTTGAACGAGGGTGGCGTTCAAGGTATTACAGTACATTATTTGATGTATCAATCACATCGACCATAACGGCAGACATTTGCATGAATTATTTAGAAGGCATAGAGTGGACAATGAATTACTATACTACGGGATGTAAAGATTGGAGATGGGAATATAAGTATGATTATCCACCACTTCTGCAAGATTTGGTTAACTACATACCATATTTTGACACACAATTAATTGACAGCGTAAATACTCAACCTGTGCACGAGTACACACAACTATCGTATGTTATACCAAAATCATATATGCATTTATTACCAGCAAATGTTGTTAGTATATTATTATCTAAATACCCGGAATGGTACAATACAAATTGTAAGATGAAATGGGCATTTTGTAAATATTTTTGGGAATCACACGCATGTTTACCACGCATTAACATCGATCTTCTTGAAGAAGAAATAAATAAAATATTGTGAATTGATAATAAATAATATACACTTATATTATATTACTATATGGATTGGGTGGGATGGTCGATATTAACAACCGTATTATGGGCAATCCAAAGCGTATCTACCTATTATTTTACAAATAAAGAACAATATAATCCCACGGCGGTAAATACATTTACCAGATTTATTGGGGCCATACTTATTATTATTTATATAGTTATGGGAAAGGATAAAAATAAAATTTTGGGAGATGTAAATAAACTTTTAAGAAAAACAGGAGGGTTACCATTTATTACACTAAGTGCGGGCGTATTTATGATGCTTGGTAATATATTATTGTATATGGCATATTCGGTTATTCCCGAGAATATAAATGCGGGTTTAGCAACTGGAATATCAGAATTAAGTATTATATTAAGTACTTTTCTAGCATATATTTTTTTGAAAAGTAAAATATCATATACACAAGGAGGAGGAATATTAATATGTGTCTTCTCATTATGGATTGCAACTGTGGGAACAACAATTGTAAAGAAAACAAAGAAAACAAGAAAGAAAATAGTAGGTGAAGATAATAATGAAAGCGATCAAAGTGTAAACGACCAAGAGAAGCCAATATATTACAATTACAAATGGTTAACATATTCTAGTTTATCCGCACTATTTTATGCACTTGGTATGTTCACAACAAATCTTTTAACAAAAAAGATAAAAAATGTGAATACAATATCAATTAGTCTAGTAATACCTATTATAGAATTTATTATAGGAATAATTGCATATATTTTATTACAGTTTACAGCAATTGAGAATGTAATCGGTAAAGAAAAATTTGGACTTAAAAATTATGTAAAAGATCTTGGTAGTTTATTTTCAGAGAAAAAAAATATACTAAATGGTATAATTAATGGTATAGGTGAAGCAGGAGGAATAATAGGATTAGTGAAAGGATACAATAGTGCTAGTAATGGTGGATTAGTAGATGCAATAACAGGTGGATATGCAGTACTTCAAGCGCCATTATTGAAACTGATATTTAATGTACCGTTAGAGAAAAAGGTTATTTTTGGTTTGATAGGTCAAGTAATAGGATCATATTTATTATTGAAATAACGACATTATGTATTAGTATAATAAACTAATACATAATATAATGCATAAAGCATTACAGAAATATATTACAAAAATATATTACAGAAATATATTACAATTTACATTTTTCATACTTTTTTTATAGTTATATTTAAATGTTTTTCCGCGTCGTATACCATTGCAAAACCCCGAAATCTGATAATACGCCTGCTCACCTAAATCTTTAGATGCAGTTTGGTAGTAAAGTGGCCAATCATGCCACATACCATCATATAATGAAAAATGTATATTATCATTAACCTCCTGCGCTTTTGAACAAAAATCAATACTATCATTTCTAAGAACTTCATTATCCCCGCAAATAATAAGTAAAGGGGGGAGTTTTTTAAGCATTGGTTTTGTGGCGATAAAAGGATTTGCAACAGGATCATTAAGATATTTTTTATATTTTAAGTAGTCAAGTGTTAGTTTATCACTATCTTTCTTGACTGCTTTAGATGATTTATTAAAAATAGGATCACCAGTACGCGTTTTTTCACACCATGCTCTAGTTTCATAAGATTTAGAATCATTTTTTAAATTTAAGTATGGACTAATAAAAAAAGAACTGTAAAATAAAATATGATTCGATAATAAACAAGACAGTGCAATACATCCTCCTGCAGAATCCGATCCTAAAATAATTTTTGAGTAACTCCCTTTTAGTTTCTTAGCCAATTTAATAATTTGATTTGGTTGCGTAGGGTAACTAGCATTTGGCGCTAGTGTATAATCTGGGCAATAAACATCACACTTTGTTAAATGTACTAATATTGCACATAAAGTAATATATGTATTATCTTTTGGTTGATTACTAGTAAATCCTCCGCCGTGGACATAAAGAATACACTTATCCTTATGACTGTATTTTTTATTTGAGAATTTTAAAATATATCCTCTATTTTCTTTCCACTCTGGAATAATTTCAGTGTCATGAAAAATAGTTTTATCTATATATTTTGTTGAAAAATCTACTTTTTTTATTTGTTCTTGAGTATGTAAATTATTTGCATTCATATATATTATTCAAATATTTATATTTTACAATTTATTAGCAATAATTTACCTATCATAGTATCAGAATCTAATACTTGTTTTGTATCTAGTCTGGCGAACCATTGGTAACACGTGCGTTTCAAAATTTCCTTTTCAGGAACGTATACCCCTGCAGCATCTGCCATTATTTCAAGGAAGTTATCGCTCATTAAGTTATCGAGAGTAATAATATTTTTATTTATATCTCTTGCACCGAGTGCTTCTGATCTTATTAATTGAATAATTCCCTTATCTACATTATTTAAACACCATTTATTTTTTGTTCCTAAAAATACGCTTTCATCTGTATAATCATGTGCAGTCATATTTTTAAGAAATTGTATATAATTAAGCATACATGCGCTATTAATAGTACATCCCATCATTCTTGTATTAGGATATACTTCTTTGTTTTGTGCAGTCACGTTTCTATCTACAAATTCGCCAACAAACATATTTCTATCAAAAGTTCCTGCTTGATATATTGGATATAAATCTCTAAAACATATAAATGTACTAGGCACTAACATACCACCATACATATAAAGAATTTTTGCCAGAGCAATTTCCCTCATTTTTTCTTTAATAGGAGATGATACAATAGACATATCAACGTTCCAGTCGGGAATAATTTTAGAAAAGGATTTATCATCAATCAAACAAATGTTAAAATTATCCCCACATTTATCAACAATGGATTTTATAGTAAGATATTGATATGGTTGGTTCAAACATTTTGTATTGCGGGAACCAAAATTCTTCCACCATCGAGCATTAATGTTTGTTTCGACATGTATCCATAAAATCGGTAAACGAGATCTGGCTAAAGAGGCTTCATTTAAAAGATATGTTTTAACAAGTTCATAGTGTCTCATATCATCATCTGTTTGAGTTATTTTAGAAAACTTTTCTTGCATACTACCTACAATAACTAATAATATTAACATAAAGATATATTTTTTGGTAATCATGATGTATATATTATAATAATATTATTATGTTTCCGTTAATTGTTTAAATCTACTCATCCATAAATCATTAATTTTTTTAACTTCCTCGTCGCGTTGCATCAACTTATATGCCCGTTGCGTAGATTTTTGATCTTCCATATCTTTTCGTTGATCTAAATACTGACTTGCTTGATCAAATGAAATTGGGACTGTATCTTGTGAATTTCTTGACATTTTCAATTCATTCACACTACCATATTTCTGTCTCATATCATAGTCTTCTTGAGTAACTGGTATGACACACTCTTGGTGGGCTTTTCTTAAATCTTCATAAGGTAATGTACTAAATACATCAGAACTAAAATTGGCGGGCGCCTCATCTAGTAAATCATGAAATCCGTTGGTATTTGAAGAGGCGGATAATTCTTGAACTCCCTGATGTACAATAATATCCTTTGTTTCCTTCTTTTTTTGTTCAAACATAACATTCATATTATCTTTTGTGGCAATGCGATTATCGACGTCCTCATCAGATTTCAACCAATCTCCATACCCAGTATCAGTCGCATCGCTTTTTAGATGATGTTTCTCAAACATTTCATTAAAAATCTTACTAAAATTTTTATTTTCGGAAATATCTTTCAATAACCATTCTTTTTCTTCATCCTTTTCTACGATATATGTGGTATTTTTAGGACAATTATTTTTTGTCCTAAAATTATGAACACCATATAACATCTTATACGCCGATGAAAAAAATAAAAAATATTCTTTTGGTAACTTTGATTTATCAGGGTGTGTTTGTAAAACTATTTTCTTGGCGGTCTTTAGTTGTTCTTCAGAAAAGTTGTAGGGTAGTTTAAACAAATTTAGTAAATCTTCTAATTCATAGTTATTTAGATCTAGATCTAAATCTTCCATAATAATAAACCATAATATTGTAATTTATAAAATATTACGGTTTGTTTATTGTTGCATTAACTGTGCTGATCTGGTTTTTATACGTGAGAAAAGCGAATTTATTTGTTGAATATCGGCACCACATACGGTTTCGTCAGGTACATACCAAAAATCTTTTTCGACATCCCCATAAAAAACAAAAATTGCTGGGATACCTGATAGCATTCGTTTTTTATGAAAAACAGAATATAAATCCATATTATCTTCATCATCAACATCTAAATCTGCACAAAGAACATTATCAGGCATAGAAGAAAAATACTCTTCGATCATCGGTTTTATCGTTTTGCAAGGTCCACACCACGATGCGGTATATTTTATAACGAGTATTTTATCTTTGCATCTGGATTGTATCGATTTTAAGTCATTTGGGGTGAGAACAGTAATAATTTGTTTCATTCTAGATTTAATTGTATATAATTTATACATAATTTTTTATATATATTTATTTTATATAGATATAATGTTTTTGATAGATAGAAATTACCAACAGCAGAAGTTACGAGAAAAACAAGAAAATTTATCGAGAAATAAAAGAGTGTCTAACAGACTCGAAAAATATAAAAGACTCAAATTAGAACGGCAAAGATTGGAGAATCAACGACGACAAACGCAACAAGAAGTTTTTAAAAAATCCATGAGCGGTGCAACTACCGTAAACAGTATTGGTTCCAACAATATTGGTTTAGATATGCGTAAAAATACTAGGTATCGTCGCTATCAATCACCGACACCAAAAATTATTACTTCGAGTGCAAATATCTTAAATAAAAAAAAAATACAACACCGACAAAAATGTTTGTCAAGATTACCGTCTATACGTAAAATACCTATCAAAGAATTTGGCGATAAAACCAATATTAAAGAAACGGTATTTATTGAGTTTAGGATATTACCACATACAGAATATCTTATCCGGAATACAATTATCAAATTGAACGATTGGAATCATACAATTGTTTGTGGTAACAATAACTATACTGCAATTAAAACGATGTGCGATAATATTCATGCCGATACATCCTCAAAAATAAAAATTATAAAGTTAGATATTAATAATTTAATACAGAGGGAATATAGTAAACTATTGATAACAAAGAGTTTTTGGGATAATTTTACAGGAGAAAAATTACTGATATATCAAGAAGATTCTATGTTATTTCATAATAATATTGAACCCTTTTTACACTATGACTATATTGGTGCTCCGTGGAAAAGACATCCTGAAAAAGTAGGAAATGGAGGATTCTCGCTACGATCAAAATCAATCATGAAAAAATGCATAGAAAAAAGTAGATCTCTACTAAATAATTATTCAATATTACCAGAAGACACTTTTTTTTGTAGGATTATGCAGAGATATAATATCGGTAAGATTGCTCCTTATGATATTGCTAATCAATTTTCGCAAGAAGGCGTACTAAGTGTAAATCCACTAGGAGGTCATGCATTCTGGATCGCTGGAAATAATTTAGATAATAAATGGTAATATAATAATACTAGAAAATAATAATGTAATCATATAATATTATTATTATATAATATTATTATATGAATATCTCACAAATCCATAGAAGACAGTATATGCAATTACAGATTCAGCAACAGCACCTTCGGCAACAGCAACTTCGGCAACAGCAACTTCAGAAGCAAAAAAATATACAGCATATTAAAAAATCTATTTCAAATAAACCAATAGAAAATATGGATATAGGATTTATAATCCTAAGACATATGTCATGTAATAAAAGTGCATTGTATTACAAATTTTGTTATAAATATATTAGAAGATATTATCCAAAAAATAAAATAATTATAATTGATGATCATTCAAAAAGTCAGTATATAGACAAACATTATGAAAAAACTTTAAAAAATGTAGAAGTTATTCAAAGTAAATATCCTAAAGGAAGTGGTGAATTATTACCCTATTTATATTTTCTAGAAAAAAAATTTTTTGATACTGCAGTAATATTACATGATAGTTGTTTTATTCAAAATAATATTGATTTTTCAACAAATACATATAAATTTATATGGAGTTTTAATTCAAGAATTGCATCACAAGATAAACATCAAAGATTATTAATTCGTAAACTAAAAAATCATGATGATATACTTAGATTGCATGATCAAAAACATTTGTGGAAGGGGTGTTTTGGTGCTCAAACAATTATAAAATATTCTTTTTTAAAGAATGTTAATGAAAAATATAATTTGTTTAATCTTGTGAATAATATAACTTGTAGATATCATAGAATGTCTTTTGAAAGAGTTATTGCTTGCATTTTACAAACAGAAAAACCATATCAATATCTTTTAGGTGATATAATGATGTATTGTACATGGGATGGTACAAACTTTAATGATATATATGCAGATAATCTATATAAATATACAAATCAACCCATAGTAAAATTATGGACAGGTAGATAAAATATATAAAATATATAAAATATATAAAATATATAAAATATATAAATATTTATGTTTAATAAAAAATTAATTCTATATCAACAACTTCAGCAACGCCAACTTCAGCAACGCCAACTTCAGCAACGCCAACTTCAGCAACGCCAACTTCAACAACGGAAATTACAAGAAATAAAAAACCCCATATGTTATTTATTAGATATAAATTATGTTAGTAACCCCAGCTCTAGAGGTTTCAGTAATCAAATGTTTTATATTATTAAAACTATATTAGAATTATATAAACTACAACAAAAATATAATTCTTTCAAAATAATACTATTTATAAAAAATATGCAATCGGATATCTTTACACAAAAAAAGGTCTCTATTCACAAATTTTTTGATATAGTAAAAACAAATAAAAACTTGAAAGAAGGTTTTGAGATATTAGAATTTTCAGAGTATAATATTAAAAAACATAATAGGTGTATAGTTATTAATAATAATAGTCATATATTTATTAAAGTTTTTTCTATACACGAATCAGTTATATCTGTTTTTAATTCGTTTGTACCTAATAAAACTGTACTATCAATTATAGATACCATAAAACCTAAGTGCGCATATAATACCATACATTTTAGATTAGATATAGATTGTATATTACATTATTGTTATAATAACCCATCAACTAAAATTCGATATCCAACTACATTCAATTTAGATACGTTTGTTTCTATTAAAGATGCGCATACTAGTATTCGTTATTCACAAAGATATATCACAGAACCTGTAATTAATTGGATAGAGAATGTATATAGTAAATATGTAGAAGCAATAAAAAAAAATGGTGTAGATAAACACTATTATATCTGTAGTCCTATTATACGCGATCCTCGGCATAAAATATCTGAAAAATATTTACACAGATTATTAGAATTTTTGCCAAATAAAACATTTATAGATTCTCCATTTCATCCTGATAGAGAGATTTCAGCATATATAGAATTAGAAATAATACGAAAATCTAAAGGTCTCATTGGTTTTAATGGTTCCACACTGAGTAAAATAGGTAAACATTTAACAAAAAAAATATACTTTGTTAGTCCCCCAAGATGCTATACAACATAAATATTTTTATTATATATTTTTATTATATATGTTTAACAATAATATATATAATAACAATATGTTAAAAATGCAAGATAAAATAATAATGCGAAAACGGCAATTAGAGCAGCGGCAACTTCAGCAACAACAACTTCAGCAGCGGCAACTTCAGCAGCGGCAACTTCAGCAGCGGCAACTTAAGCAACAGCAACTTCAGCAACAACAACTTCAGCAGCGGCAACTTCAGCAGCGGCAAAAAGAATCAAATTCAAATTATACATTAATAAATGATAAATCTAGTAAATTGTTAGATAATATAAAAAAAAAAATCGGGGTAGTAATAACAACTAATGGATATAATGGTATATTCGCTAGACAATGTATTGAATGTTATTTAAGAACTCTTCCCAAAGAATCATATATAATACTATATATAAATGAATCAGAAGACCCTATTACTCTAAATTTAAAAAACATTTTTCCATCAATCGAGGTAATATATGTAGATAACCAAAAAAAAGAAGGTGGACTAACAGGTACATGGAATAAAGGAATTGATAAATGCTTTGAAAATAATTGTGATATAGTAATTATTTCTAATGATGATATATTATTTGATAATTCTATTTCACATATTTGTTTAGAAGCGGCGAAATTGAAAGATACTGAGATGATTTATTTAGGACCAAAGTCAAATAAACCCGGAAATGAAAGTAATAAAATTCAGTTAGGATTGCCAGAGGATAAAAACTCTATATTGTGTACAAATAATAATAAATTGTGGAATATAAATGGATTTTTAATGGTGATGACAAAATCTGTTTTGAATGCTAATAAATTTAATGAAAAGTATTACTTTAATCCAGAATATCCGTTTGGAGGAAATGAAACCGAGTGGTTTGATAGATTTAAAAAAATAGGCGGAAAAGGTAAAATTGTTCCTAGAACATATGTATATCATTATAAACTAAAAAGATGGAGAAGCAGTACAGAAGAAAAGCAAGATAATGTATGTATATATACTATAAATACCGGAGGTTATGAAGGTTCGAAAATATATTTGAATCCAAACATAGGTTATGATTGTTTATATTATACAGATTCTTTTGTAAATGTATACAATTGTATCAAAAAAGGAATAATTCCATTTTATGTAGACACTAGTAACAAAGAAGCGAAGCTCGTTCAAAGAACAATTAAAACGAAAGTGCACGATTATATTCCAGCAATTTATGACAAATCTCTATATATTGATGGTAATATTAGTATTAAAGATACTACAATATCAAAAAATATGATAAAAAAATTATTAAAAATGGACGAGGATATTATATGTTTTGACCATCCTGATAGAAAACATGTTTTCGATGAATGTAGAGAAATTATTAAACAAAAATTAGAAAAGCAAGATAACATTAATAAAATAACCAAAAATTTTGAAAAAAATGGGTTTAAAGATAATATAGGTTTAACAGAAACAAATGTCCTAATTCGAAATCATAAAAAAATAATTAAATTTAACAATGACTGGAAATTACACATAGAAATTTGTCGAAGAGATCAAGTAAGTTTTGATTTCCTCTTACATAAACATAAGGTAAAATATAACAGATTAAAATACTATGATAAAATAATGATAACTGAAAAGAAAAAACATATAGATTCTAGAAAAAGGCGTGTTGTATAGAATAAAATAAAATATAACGGTAGTAATATAATGAAAATAGGAATTATTGGAAATGGATTTGTAGGAAAAGCAACATTTATTCTTGGTTGTAAAGATGTTGAAGTAATAGCATATGATAAAAATCCACAGTGTTGTATACCATTAGGAACAACACTAAAAGATTTAAATACTTGTGATATAGTTTTTATTTCTGTACCAACGCCTATGAAAAAAGACGGATCATGTCATTTAAATATAATTATTAGCGTTATTGATGAACTAACCCAAAATAATTACGAGGGAACCATCGTGTTACGATCAACAGTTCCACCAGGTACTTCTAAACAATTAGGTTGTTGTTTTATGCCAGAATTTTTAACAGAAAAAAATTTTGAAAATGATTTTATAAATAATAAAAAATGGGTTTTTGGTGTCGATGAAACGGATAATACTAGTCATAAAAAAGAGATATTAACACAGTTAATAAACCTTTCACATACAAATAATAAAATAAAAAACAGTACGATAGAATTTATGTCAACCCAAGAAGCGGAAATGGTAAAAATGTTTAGAAATGTATTTCTAGCCACCAAAGTTTCAATATGCAACGAATTTGCCCAGTATTGTGAAAAAAAGGAAATCAATTATGAAAATGTCAGGCGTGTTGCTACAGAAGACGATCGTATTGGAGAAAAACACAGTATGGTACCGGGTCACGATGGAAAAAAAGGTTTTGGTGGGACATGTTTTCCAAAAGATACTTCTAGTATGCGAAATGAGATGAAAAAGGTGGGAATGACATCCTATATATTAGACGCAGTAATTGAGAGAAATAATACAATAGATAGACCTCAACAGGATTGGAAGCAAGATGTAGGCAGAGCAATAGTATAATATTATAGATAATGTGCTTATAATATTATAATTCAAATACTATTTCAAACTCTTTATATATATCTTTTTTAAAGTTGTAATTCATTTTTTTTGGAGGATCTATTTTTTTATCATAAGCGTGTCTGTCAATTAAACCATTGATAGAGTGAATACATGGATTATTGCTATCACTTACCAATCCTATAAAATTAAGTTTATATTTTGTTTTACCCAAATTTTTCATAATTTCTATTATTTCTCCAGGTTCAATTAAGTAAGTATGACCTTTCCAATGCGACCAGTAAAATTGGAAACCTAAAGGTTTCAAATAATCTATATAATACATAGGTCCTTTAATATAAAGTTTATCTTTTGCTACACGAACGCTTTCTTTTAATATATTTTCGACTAGATTTCTACTAGGCAAATGCTCTAATGTATGTAAAATAGAAATTAATTTACAGGAATTATCTGTAAATAATGACATATTTGTAGCATCTAAACAAATTGCCGGGGCTTTATTTTCTATAGATAAGTTAACCTTATTTATATCAATATCAATACATAATCCTGAGTCAAAACCAAATTTTTTTTTGATATAATGATAACTTCCTCCTTTATTTGCCCCAATATCTATAAAATCTAAACAAGTTTTTGAGAGAAACGACGTACTATTTACAACAATAGTAGTCATATTTATATTATATACAATATATTATATATAATATTTTCCATTCAAATTTTTTTATATAATGATAACTCTACTGGACCATAATGCAATCATTAATTAAAAACTTTAAATTTTTATAAAGTCAAGCATATTTTTTGTATAGTTTTTATAATCATTTATAGCGGTATCAACAATAGATGTGTCATAGAATAGAGATTCATTTTTCTTGTCTATAATTATATCTTGAATACAATTTTTAATACGAGAAGTAGTAATATAAGTATTTTCAATATTATCCCATTTTTTAATAAATTGATTATGTTTTGAATTTTCCGAAAAATTTTTTTCATTAGAAATAGTAAATCTTATTCTGTTATAACAAAAACTAATGATTCTAACGTGGAGACTAGAACCAACAGTTATATAAGAATTTGCTATTAGACAACATATTTTCCAAATATTTTTGGTATTAAAAATATGAATATTTTCAATATTACATTTTTCTATTATATTTTTATATGTTACAATGCAGTCATGATTATTACATGTACCTGCAGCAAATATATATATAGGAATATTATAAGTATTGTATAATTCAACTAATATTTTACTTATTTCATTAATATCATCTATAAATTTTTTTTTTATTTGAAAAGCGATATATTTTTTTTTCATGAAATTATAGTCGTTTTTGTATGATTGTATAATACCATCAAAGTAGTGTTTTGTTAATACAGCACAATCTGGTGAAACAATATAATCACCGTTATATTCACTATCTCGTGTTGAAACAAAATCATAATGAGTTAGTAACTTACAATTTATTTTAGATAAACCGCCTATACTATTCGCAAATAAATATTTTGCATTTTTAAATAAATTTTTGTCTATAATATATGTATTTTTACTAAATAGTTCGTTTATAATATTTATTTCTTCTGAAGACTTATCCAAGACGTCTTTATCAAAAAAACTTAATGCTAATTTACTGTTGCACGAGGTGATTTCACCACCTACTAACATAATACAATCTAATTTTTCTTCAAACATTTTAGTGATTGAAACAACATTATGACCACCACAGTATGTCATATCGGATGAAAGTATGTCACAATACGTTATTTTATCATAACTTACCTTTTCTTCATTTAAAAAATTTGTAATTATATGTGGAAAAAGCATGTCACCAAAATTATGTCTACCAAATGCACCATATAAACATATATGCATATTTAATACATGTTATAAAAATTTACTCAAATTAAAATAATTATTATTTATATTGCAATAATTATTATTTATATTGCAATAATTATTATTTATATTGCAATAATTATTATTTATATTACAATAAGTTTATCAATACCATCTTCAAAGTTTACCTGGATATCCCATCCCAAATCTTTTAATTTTTGATTACTTATATAATATCGCTGATCATTAAAGGGTCGGTCTTCAATATACGTAATCCACTTATCATAATCGGTCGTTTTACAGATCTTTTCAATTAGCATTTTGGCGACATCCATAATAGAATATTCCATGCCTTCGTCACAACCAATATTGTAGATTTCGCCTACTTTACCACATTCTAAAATACGTTGAAATGCTCTTGCCGTGTCATATGAGTGTAAAAATGCTCTCACACAACTTCCGTCTCCTTGGATCGTTACTTTCTCGCCATTCTGAAGTTGCTGAATAAATCGAGGAATAACTTTTTCAGGATATTGATTCGGACCAAAAACATTATTTCCGCGTGTAATGACAATCGGCATGCCAAAAGAGTGATTATATGATTGAGCCATTAGTTCGGCACCGGCTTTTGTTGCAGCATACGGATTCGTGGGACATAAAATAGATTGTTCTGTTTTATGGATCTCGCCCACATCTATCATGGACTCGCCATACACCTCATCAGTAGATACATGAATAAACTTTTGAATCTTTCCATAAAGACGAGCAACTTCGAGAAGTGTATGCGTACCAACTACATTATCTTGTGTGTATTGCAGTGCATCTGAAAAAGAATTTTGTACATGTGATTGTGCTGCAAAGTGAATAACATGAGTAGGTTGATGTGTATCAAATACATGTCTTACCAAGTCAATAGAGCACAAATTTCCTTGTACAAAAGTATATCTTGAGGAGTTTCGCCATTTTTCATCTACATTTGTTTCACTGGCGCAATAATACATGGCATCAAAGTTAATTAATTTGATTTTATCAAACTTTTCCATAATAAGATTAATAAAGTTTGAACCAATAAACCCATATCCTCCTGTGACTAATAATGTCGTCTCCTCAGTGTTGTTAAAATCAAGAACTTTTTTTTTGCTGTTTTCAGTACTGTTTTTATATTTTGTTAATTTCTCTCTAGGAATATCATATGTTTCTAACATTTGCTTCACGCTGTCTTTAATAGATTTCACCTGAGGACACAACTCAAGTAAGCGGGTAGTATCTAAGAAATTATTCGATCTTTCTGATGCCAAAATTTTGGCTTGTTCGGCTAGAGAAAAGTTTTTCCAGGTAAATTCTGGATCCACAATATCTCGGTACATTTCTAGAATTTCATTATGACTAATTAATCCCGGATTTGTTAAATTTACCGTTCCGGTAGTTTTATTCTTCATCATATCTACGACTAGAGGCAGTAATTCTGGTAACACGGTCATTGAGTTAGGTATAGAGCATATTTTGTTATAGGTTGTTATTTTAGTAATAAAATTTCTTGGATTATCTTTATTTGTGATAGGCATGCGAATTCTAAGATTTAATACGTTATTACCAATCATAGTAATAAGTCTATCGGTGAAACCCTTTGCGGTCGAGTATCCTGAACCAAAAAAGTTGGGAAGACTTTTCTCTACGAATCCCTTTTCTTCTTTACCAAAAGGATGGTCTTCATCATAGGTAAATATACAACCAGTACCTAAATATGTATAGTGAATGTTTAACTTGTTACAAATGATAGCAAGAGAGATAGGTGAAAAAAGATTATCCCGTAAATTTTCTTTAAGTTTACCAGGTTGTTCTAAATAATCAATTGTCGAATAAACTTTGTCGTTTTATGTACCATGTGTTCTGCCAATAAAAGAGATTACATGGGTAGGAGAAGTTTTTTTAATTTCATCTTCTAAAGCAGTAGTATTGTCGACACGAGAATTTCCTATAACGTAGGTTAAACCTTTATCGGATAAAATGTCCGTGAATTGTTTTCCGATCCATCCAGCACTTCCATACACCAATAGTTTCATATATTGTAAAGTACATATTAGAATTTTTACTATCTACTTTATAATTTACTTTTTTACTTTAGATCTTTTATTCTTTGTGCCGGATTTCCTTGTGCCGGATTTCCTTGTGCCAGATTTCCGGGTACCAGATTTTCGAGTGCCAGATTTTCGAGTGCCAGATTTCCGAGTGCCAGATTTTCGACCAATTTCATTGGGAATGTATCGTAAGAAATATTCCTGAAATTCTTTAGAATTTCGATTACTTTTCAATTCTTTGAATTTTTCTGTTTTTTCTGCTCTCGAATCTTCTAAAGTTTTTTGATCGCCATAACATTTTATTGTAAAACGTCTTAACAGACCTTTTTGTTGCAGTCTGTTTTTAGACTGAACCGAAAATAGATATTGTGCCATACATAATATTCTTTCATGGTCGTAATATGGTTTATCAGAATACAAGAATGCTAAGAAAAAACTAAGCATAGTGTCAATTGTTGCAACATTTATTTTCCGCTGGTTAATATTTATAGTATTGTATGAGTGACACGCGAGAGGTTTGTAAATGAAGCAAACCGTATCTTTATCAACAGTAACCTCATAATGTTCAGAAATTATTTCACCAATTGCCTGACGTTTTTTCAATTTAATTTTTTTAACACCATTATCTATTAATCTTTCTTTAACAATAATAGCAGCGGTTTGAGGATCTTCAGATAATACATCAAAATCAGGAATTTGCCTAAGTTTTTTCTTTTGTGATGCCGGCATATATTTCCCATATAGACTGCTTGCATATCCACCAAAGAAAATAACACCTTGGTCAATAAGGGAATCTTTCACGGTTTCGTAAATAAGATGTTCTTTATTTTTATCACCTTCGAATTCACGAATGAAATCAATGTGTCCACATCTAGGATCTTTCATAGGATAATTTTTATTTAACAAAATGAGGCGTTTTAAGACCTTTTCCCACCGACTAACATCACCTTTAGGTCGCGACAATTCTAGATACATTGCCATGCGAAGATAATTCGGAGGAGCATATCTGATACCATTTACAGCAATACTTTCTTTACCCATCATACGATAAATCTCTCTATTTATTTGTGTAATATCGGCAACAGGTATAAAATTTATGAATACTTTGTATGTACCATGATGAACTCCTGCTTTTGCCTCGACCTCTTCATAACCTTGATCAGCATAAATATCGGCAAGTTCCTTAGCATCATTTAATGCATTTGGAGAGAAAAAGTCATAATCGGGGATTTCAATTGTTTTATCATAGAATTGATCATGTACCGGGAGAATATTATTTATTGCGGTACCTCCATAACAGATTAATTTTTTCTTTTGTAAAAATCTCTCTACAATAGTAATAATTTTTTTTACCTCAGGCGAGTTCACAACTTTGCCCTGTTCTTGTTTTTCAACGCGATCTACTGCATCTCGTAAAATATTTAATTCCTTTTCTTGAAATTTTTCACTTGACGTCATATATATATTAGTATTAAAATAATATATATAGATAATTACAATTTATTAGGATCTTCGGAGAATGATTTTTCACCCAAAGGACCGAAATTGGTGTTTGGTTGTTCATATAACATATCCTCTCGAATAGGATCAGGTAATCCCATAACACTGTATGTCTGTCTGAGTTCGAGTGGTTTAAGCATAATAGGATAATTTTTAAAATATGTATTATTATAATAGTCTAAATTGCTATCTTTTTTCTGTAAACACATTGCTACGAACTGACAACCATTATCAAGAGCAGTAAATGATGGGAAATTTTTGGGTTTTGAACTTATATTTGGCAAGCATAACGTCATCTTTGCTCGATTGTAATCGATATACTCTTCTAAAGGTTCAGATGCACCCTTTATCGCATCAAAACGCACTGATTGCATAATGCCACCCGTACTGGTAGCAATATTAACAAACTCTTCTAATTTTGTTTCTACAAAAAGCGAACTACGCCCATCTATCATAATGACAACCTTTTCTTTTATATCCTTCAATGGCACTTTACCAAAATTCCGAATTTCTCCATTTAATTTGTACTGATAACTATATTTTTTGTCTAGTAGTTTTGGTGCTAAAGAATTTGATAAATTCTTTGCCATTATAATGTATTAAAATTGAATTGTGATGTCATTTGTGCGTAGGATTGATACCCTGTTAATGATTCCATTTCTTCGTCTGTTAGATAATCCCAATGTTGGATGGACTTGGTTTTGCCTATAAAAGGTGCATTGCCCGACACAGAGTTTACTAAAGACAA
>VMHT01170188.1_pt1 | contig 21988 bp, 21 predicted proteins | sample 4693611 | NCBI WGS metagenome assembly VMHT01 (sample SAMN12280063, study PRJNA550983) | marine metagenome | isolation source: seawater sampled from same location over 5 years 0.02-0.2 micron viral filtrate | place: USA: collected off the coast of southern California halfway between the port... ...
AAGGATTGGACCTGTTGGACCTGCTGGACCTGCATCACCCTGTGGACCATCTAAACCTGAAGCACCAGTAGTACCTTTTTCACCTTGAGGTCCTGTTGAACCATCTGCACCAGTAGCACCTTTATCTCCTTGTGGTCCTTGTAAACCATCAGCACCAGTAGCACCTTTTAAACCTTGTGGACCTGTTGGACCTTCTGAACCATCTGCTCCTGTATCACCTTTAGCACCTTGAGGACCAGATAAACCGGAAGCACCAGTTGGACCGGTTGGGCCATCTGGACCATCTGCTCCTGTAGCACCTTTATCTCCTTGTGGTCCTTGTAGACCATCTGCTCCTGTAGCACCTTTTAAACCTTGAGGTCCTGTTGGACCATCTCCTCCTACTGGACCAGAAGCTCCTTCAAAACCTGGAAGTCCCCAACCAACAACTGGTTTCGTGAATTGTTGCGTAGCATTACCTCCAATATATTGTACATTCTCTATTTTGAAATATCCTGTTAAACCTGGTACAACTACTGCTCCAAAGTTAACATCATTTACTTCTACTTTATAGTAATTTACTACATTTGGCTGATCGTATTCAAATACTCTAAAGAATACAAAAGCACCTGTACCCGCATTTAAGCAAGCTTGTCTATAAGATGAATAAGTTGTATTTGTAACATCTAAATCTACTGTAGCACCGCCGGAAACGCCCCAGTTATAGGCCTGAGCAGCAAACCATATCGTATGAGAGGCTTGTGCCATATCTGAAGCAGTTGTTGCCATTTCTGCTTGACCACTATTAGGATTCCATGTTGGACCAACTCCTAATTCAATAGTTTTATACTGTGTAACATAGCCTCCCGGAGCACCAGTGTCACCTGCCGGACCTGCATTACCTTGTGAACCTGCATTACCTTGTGGACCCTGTGGACCTTGTGGACCTGCTGGACCTTCTGGACCTGTTAAACCAGTTGGACCCGATGGACCTGCTGGACCTTCACCTCCCGTTGGACCTGCTGGACCCTGTAGACCGTCAGCACCTGTTTCACCTTTTTGACCTTGTGGTCCTGTTGAACCATCTGCACCAGTAGCACCTTTATCTCCTTGTGGTCCTTGTAGACCTGCTGGACCAGTTTCACCCTGGTCACCCTTTGCACCGTCACTACCATCGGAACCATCATTACCTGCTATACCTTGTGGTCCTGCTGGACCTGCTGGACCTGTTAAACCAGTTGAACCAGTATCGCCAGTATCACCTTTATCACCTGTTGCACCAGTTTCACCCGTTTGGCCTTGAGGACCTGAACCACCTTGAGCACCTTGTGGTCCTTCTGGACCTTGTGGTCCTACATCACCTTTAATACCTTGAGAACCTTCTGGACCTGCTGGACCTGCTGGACCTTGTGGACCGTCAGCACCTGTTTCACCAGGCTCTCCCTTAACTCCGTTAACAGAAGTACCAGGCTCTCCTTTTTCACCCTGTGCACCATCATTACCTGCTGGACCTGCCGGACCAGTTAAACCTTGTGAACCTTGTCCACCCTGTGGTCCTTCTGGACCTGTTGGACCAGTATCTCCTTGAGCGCCAGTATCACCTTTTAAACCTTGTGGTCCTGTTGGACCTTCAGCACCTGTATTACCTTGTGGACCCTGAGCACCAGTATCACCTTTATCACCTTGTAGTCCTGCTGGACCTTGTATACCTTGTGGACCGTCTGGACCTGTTGGGCCTGTTGGACCTTCGGCACCATCTTGACCAGCTAAACCTTGTTCACCTTGAGGTCCTTGAGGACCTGCTGGACCCTGAGCACCAGTATCACCTTTTTCACCTGTAGCTCCGGTAGATCCATCACTACCATCATTACCTGCTGGACCCTGAGAGCCAGTATCACCTTTATCTCCTTGCGGTCCTGTTGGACCTTCGGCACCTGTATTACCTATTGGACCTTGTGCGCCAGTATCACCTTTATCTCCTTGAGGACCTGCTGGACCTTCACCACCTGTATTACCTTGTAAGCCCTGAGCACCAGTATCGCCTTTATCACCAGCAACACCCTGTGAACCTTGTGGACCTTGTGGACCTTCAATTCCTGGAGAACCTTGTGGACCAGTATCACCTGTTGCTCCCTGAGGTCCTGTTGCACCTTGTGCACCTTGACCACCTTGAGCACCTTGATCTCCCTTTTCACCTTGTGGACCTGCTGGACCTGCTGGACCGTCTGCACCTGCTGGACCGTCTGCACCCGCATCACCTTGATCTCCTTTATCTCCTTTTGCACCTTCTACTTTAATTACACCAACCATTGAACCGTGTAGTGAACAATAATAGTAGTATTCATCTGGAGCATCCATTGGAATTGTCCAGTAAATATATTCGTTAGCACCATTTCCATTTAATGGTAAAGAACCACCTGCTAAACCAGCTGGATTATCTACGTTACTTTGTGTTTTAGTAATGTATAATGGATGGTTACCAGAAGTTAAATTTTCAATTTTGTATTTTGCACCTCTTTGTACATAAAGAGTAGGATTATTATTGTATGTAGAAGTGCCCTCGTAATCAGCATTTTCATTTACAAAATAAAACCCACCGTTTGAATCAAAACTAAATAGCCTGATTGTATCTAAAATAGTTGTATAATTTGTTCCATCAGACATTGCAATAGTCTGAACACCGTCAGCATCACTTACAGATGTAATATAAGCATTAGCACTCGCGCTGATCTTAGTCCAATGGCTTAACTGAGACCCTGCAGTACCTGAAGTATCTGTTAGTAAATATAATCCGTTATTTGCTGGAGTTGTATCTTCTGTAACTGCAACAACCATACCAGGATATGGATATGGTAAAGAGCCATCATGAAGTTGGCTCTGCTCTGGTGTGGATAATCTCGCATCTAGAGGCCCTTTAAAATCTACCTCAAAGTTAGCTGCGAATGTGAATGTTCCTGTCTGTCTATTTGCCATTGTTAAACTAAGTTTCTATATTTATATTACACAAATTTTATTCTATATAAGTTACTACCGCCTTCAGATCCTGATTTTGTTAGTAAACTGTACGATATTGGTTGTCCCTCTATCGTTCTTGTCTCTGTAGTCAATACCCAAGCAGATGTTGCTTCTGCATATTGAGTTGAAACTGTCGAGTATTGCCAAACTTGTATTGTTCTACCATCTACCATTGTATCTGGTAATGAAATTCTATGATATAAGTTAGCATTTCCATCTTCACCATAACCCTGATCAGCTTGTATAACATTACTTGTTACACTTGTACCAGCACTATGTGATACTAAAGAAGCTTGGTCAAAAGTACCTCCTACATTTCCTAAGAAATATGGATGTACACCTTCAAAACTTCTAGAAGCTGTTTTATTACCTCCAGTAAATTGTAATGAAGGGAAGTTAGCTCCAGTTGAATCTAAAGGCATAGGACCAGCATCAAATGTTACTGTTAATGTCCAATTATTACCAGAAGTACCTTCAACTGCCGTATGTGTTATCGCTTGGTCACCGACTGAATCGGGAGCTTCAACTATTAAAGTATACGGACCTCCTGGACCTGCAATACTTGCTGCAGTCACATTACCAGCATAAACTCCAGATGGATTTGTTAAACTACCTAGATTTGCACCTGTATTTAATGTAAATGATTGAGAACTACCTATAATTTTAAGTCCTGAAATTCCACTTAATGAAGCAGAAGGTTGAGAAGCTGTAGGATTTACTGTTGGGAACAATAATTTATCCCACATTTGACTCTGTGTTAAACCATTTAAGTCAGCAACAGTATTAGATGTACCAATACCACCAACTGCATTAGGCACGCTTGTTGATGTGTCTGTTATTGCAGAAGTATAAATTGGATCTACAGTTGTTGTATATTCTAATGCTGAACCTTGACCAGAACCATCATGAGTTAGAGTTACCTTTAATTCATTAGTAGCTGCTGTATATGCAATTGCAGTAACAGGATTGCCTCCACCGCCGGGAGCGTCACCTAATTTTGTCCATTTATTTATATCTCCACCCGGAGTAGCCGAGTCATCTATTAATATATAAAGACCATTATTATCTGCACTACCACCTGGATCTCCACCTCTATCTTCATCGTTAGTTACAGCAACACACATACCATTATATGCGAAAGGTAATGAACCATCTGTTAATTGTGGTAATTCCGGAGTTGTTAATCTAGCATCTAACGGTCCTTGAAACTCAGTTTCAAAGTTAGCTGCGAAAGTAAATGTACCTGTTGCTCTATTTGCCATTTTTATCTTTTAATTTTTATACAAATTTAATTTTATATAGGTTTGAACCACCTGCTGAACCAGTTTTACTTAATAAAGTGTAGTTAACAGAGTTTGATTCAATAGTTCTTGTTTCTTGACTTGATACCCATGCTGCAGTCGCTTCTGCATACTGATTAGATACAGTCGAGAATTGCCATACTTCTATTGTTCTACCACCAATCATATCATTTGGAATAGAAATTCTATGATGTAAAGAACCATTTACCTCAGCATAACCTTGATCTGTTTGAATAGCCGGATAATTAGCACCATGTGAGTATAAAGATGCTTGAGTAAATGAGCCTGCTTGAGTTCCTAAGAAAATAGGATAAACTCCTTCAAATGAAACTGTACTTGTTTTATTACCACCATTAAATCTTACTGCAGGATAATCAGCTCCTGTCGAATCTAAAGGCATTGGACCTTGATCGAATGTTCCAGTTAATGTCCATGCTTGCTGACCAATAGTAACAGTATGTCCTGAAATAGCTTGGTCATCAATTCCGTTTGGAGCAGTAACTCCTAAAGTATATGGACCTCCTGGACCTGATATACTAGCTGCAGTTACATCACCACTACGAACTCCTTGATTTACACCATTTAATGATATAGAACCTTGATTTGCAGTTGTTGTTAATGTACCGGCAAATGTACTACCAATTATTTTAAGCCCAGAAGCACCAGATAATCCAACTGAAGGCCCAGAAGCCGTTGGATATGATGTTGGGAATAATATTGTATCAAATAATTGATCGTAAGTTTTAATTTCTGTTAAATCAGATACTAAAGTACCACTTGGCATACCGCCAACGTCTTCAGTCATAGATAAAGTACCTGCTAAGTTAGAACTGTATATGTTATCACCTCCGAATTCAACTTCTACCCAACATGAGTTTGCATCTGCAGGGATAGCTGGATTAAGATCTCCGGCTCCTGATTGTGGAGATTCAAATACTGTAAATGTATTATCAATTGGGACTGCTGGGCCACTAGAGTAAGATTCCGATGGATTTATTCTAACTGCTCTTTCCCATTCAGGTAGATTTGCCCATTCTGTTTCTCCTAAAGAACCTCCGTTGTTAAAAAAACCAACTGGTATTAATGTATAAATCTTTCTTTCTTCTAAAACATGAACAAACATACCAACACGTCTTTTACCAGAAGATAATACGTCATCTGACTGTGTGAAGCCATCATATTCAGCTCCTATATTATTTGCCATTAAAGGTATTGCGTTTCTTTCTGCAATAGAGTAAACTTCTTGGAAACCACCTCTTAAATTTACCGAGTGTGCTATACCGTTATCGACGGCAGCATGTGATAAAAAATTAACTCTATTTATTCCTGATGGATGAATTGGCATGATTTATCTTTTATTTTTAAATATATTCTACTAATAAACTTCCAGTTAATGTAGCAGTGTTTAATCTATATAAAGTATGGGTTATTCCATTATATTGAAAGTCTACTTTCTCAGCACAAACATCAACAGGTGCGCTATCTAACGATAGTTTAGCATTTGCTGTTAAATCAGGTACTCCTGCATTAGAAGGTACAACTAACCAATAAAAGTTAGCTAATCCATGCGCTGGTATTGTAAATTGAGTTCCGGTTGATAACAGAATTGATTGTGGTGCAGTCATATTATTAGGACCTCCTGTATATGATGCTGGGTTAGCCATCATATCTGCCCACACTTCTTCAAATGGAGGTGTTGATGTTGGCTGTGCTCCACCAGTCATATAGAATTGGTTAGCAGGAGCTGTAATCATATTTTGAGCTACAGGTAAACCTCCAGCACCTAAGTGGAAGTAATAAGATTGTGCAGCTGGTGTCTGTGATGTGTCTTGAACACTAACAGTCATTTGTGCTAATTGATTTGTGTACTGAGCATCAGAATAAATTTTCATCCAGTATAATTCTTGACTAGTACCATCAGTTAGGTTATCTTCTTTAATAGTTACAGACCATACTCCAACTGCTTGTGTTGATGCTGAGAAACCTTGTCCCGCAGGAACTGTCTGATATGAACCTGAAGGAAATACATCTCCTACAAAATCTTCTGCTTCTACTGCGGAGTTACCTGTTCCAGCAGTATAAGGCTCTACTCTCCAATAAACTGTTGTTCCTGTAGGGAATAATAGGTCACCGGGGTTGTTAGGATCGTTATCGTTATTTAATATAAAATGTTGGAATTCGTATGTAGTATTCGGTGTTTCGTTTTGATAGCCGTTTGAACCTCCCCATACACCTTGAGTACCATTATATGCAGCCAAATTATGACTAAATGGAACTTCGGTAATAGTTATATTCTTAGTTGCTAATGCACCATTGACTGGAGCACTATATGGTAATAAAGTGTCATAGTTAGAAGCATCATCCCATACTATTAACACAAAGTTTTCACCACTTTCACTTGCCATATCACTAGCTACTTCAATATCGATACCTAGTTCTACTTCACCTGGATTGCTAGTAGCTTGTACTTGACCGTTACCTATTCTTGCTGTTACAAAATCTGAATTAAATTCAACAAAAGTATTCGATGCGCCATAATTTCTTAATTCCCAGTAAACTGTTGTTCCAGCAACCATGTTAGTTGCTGTAAATGTATAAGAACCAATAGCACCTTCATTTATACTAGCAGGTCCAGCAATACTATATCCTGGAGCAACATCTGAAATAACTGTACTAACACTTAAAGTTGGAGTTAATCCAGTTGTATTTCCAGCAGAATCTACATTATTTAGAGTAACTACCATTGTATCAGGTCCATCAACTGTATTATCTTCTAGACATGTGAAGAATAGCTGACCGAAATTACTATTCATTGTAATAAAGCCAGTTAATGAGTTTAATGATATATCTGAAAGATCAACACCAGTAATTGTATAACCTACTTGAGTTCCATTCGGTATATTAGTACCTTGTAGAGCATATTGTGCATTTTGACCTTCTAGTCTTGTAGCCGGTCCCGTAAATGTTGTATATGTAGGGAATACAGCGTTACTAATTGTTACATTTTTGCTAATCTCATTAGTATTAATACCCCTGCTATCATTTCCTGTTAATTTAACTGTGAAATTCTCACTATCATTAATTAAATCAGTTGCAATAGCAACAGAGAAAGTTCCATCACCATTTGCATCTAAATTAAGTGTTCCGTCAGTTGCTCCAGTGAAATCTGCCGAAGTTGCTGTTGAATTAGCAAAATCTACTAACCAATCTGCAGTTGCAGTTTGGAAGAAGTTACTGGTATTAACTGTAAAGGTAATAGAAGCACCTTCGTTAACAGAATTAGCACTAGATATAGAATTATATACTGGAGTTATGGATGTATCAGAGATTGCTACAGTTGCACTCAATGGAACTCCACCATTACCCTGTGGATCTTGAGACATTGTCGTCGTATCGTTATTTGCGCTATCTGTAGTTGCTAAAGTAAGAGTAAAAGACTCAGTACCTTCAGTAAAGTTATCAGCTGCAGCCTGTACAGTCCATGTTGCTGTATTTCCATTAATTGTTGCAGTTCCTGTTAGACCACCTACAAAATCATTTGCAGTTATACCACTTCCAGTTGCAATAGACCAGTCTATTGTCGTTCCATCTTCTACATTAACTACATTAAGAGTATATGTAACCGTTGAATTGCCAGTTTCATTAATTGTTGTTGGATTTGCTGTTAATGTTACATAAGCAGGTTGAGCTGCTGCAGCCATTTCAACAGGAATCCAAATATATTGATCTGCTACATAACCAGCTGTGTTATATGTAGAGTAATTTTCATCTGTTGTAGCTATCTTGTGAAACTTAAGGACTTTATCGATGTCATCGATGTTAAGTTTGTAATTTGCACCTGATCCGAAAATCCTAAAACCATTCATAGTCTGCTTTTGGTATAAGAAATTGTAGTCCATCTCCTCATGAGTTAGAGGTCTACCAAGATCGTGGGGCATTAACAAATCATATTGACCTGTAGCAGCGTCAAAATGTTTACCATGAGTAAAGTTATACTCTTCTATCGCGTCATATAAATGCATTTATTCTTTATCTTTTTTTTATATATCTTAATTTAATAATATGATGGACCTGGCGATGGCGACGAATATTGTGTTGTCGTTGTCGTCGTCTGTGCCGCAGTCGTTGTTGATGTTGTTGATGTTGTTGTTGACGTTGTTGTCGTTGTTCCTGATTTACCCTGATAATCACCATGGAACATATCCACTCCCATTGTTAGACCATTAGGCATATAGTAAGTTATACTATTAAAAACATGAGTATGTGCAGTACCATTACCTCCGGAGTGCTGATTTGCACATGCCTCAGTATCATATAGAGGGTAATATCCATTTACTGCCATTGCAGCTGGACATTGAGGCTGATTTAGAGGAGCTAATGTAGTAGTTGTCGTTGTTGTTGGAGCTGCAGTTGTTGTCGTTGTTGTAATTACTAATTCAGGAATAGCGGCAGCTGGTAGAACATCAATCGGATCTTCACTTACTAATAGTCTAAAATCACTAATATCTTGATTTCTACTTTGAGGATATAACTGACCCACTAGTATATCATAGGCTTCATTCGTAATCAGGTCAATATATTCACATGGAGCTACATATTGATTCTGATTTACAACATATTCAAAGCAAGAATAGTCTCTTTTTAGTCTCTGAAGTTGTGAATTTGTCTTAAAAATACCCACACATGCGTCTACAGAAGTCTTATTTAGCTTATTTTCTTGCGCAGACTCGAACCCACCTCGTAAATTATTGACAAAAGTCGCGTATCTGTTGTTCTGAAGTGTCAAATTGAAGGAAAGTGGCGTCCAAATCGCGTCATTTCCAGTCACTGCACACTGACAATTAGGGTCAAAATACTGATATGGGTAGTTTTTATTGATAAAATCGGCTAAATCTTGTAGAGTTTTGAATCTTTTTATCGTTTTTGTGCCATAATATGCGGTTTTGTTAAAGAGAATGTCTTTAACCGCGCCGTCATTTAGCTCTACTATCTTAAGAGCCGCATAGGATTTTACTAAACTGATTCTATCAAATATCATTTTTTATTGATTTATTATACTTTCACTAATTAAGAACGTTACAATACCTAAAGCTGCTGTAAATAGAGCCCAAAATATCTTTACATACATAGATTTCCACTTTAAGAGATGATTTACATCCTCTTGTAGCTGATCTCTCTCGTCCTGGAGCTTCTCAAACTCCTGTCTGAACTCAGTATTCTTGTTGGTGTTAACAATTACACCATCAAATGGGTTCAGCATAGCCTTTTTTAACTCTTTTAGGTCTCTCTTCATATCAGATTGATTCTCTGTTAAATTTCTAAGGTCATTTGACAAGGCAATATAGTTCGGGTCCTCCATCTTTTGTTTTAAAGATGAAAAAGCTGATACCAGCTCTCTTAATATCTGTTGACTTGATTTACCTTCCTCGTTTACCATGTTAAGATTTTATGTTTTTTTGATCTGCCATCCACTGTTTACCAATAGGATTAGAGACTGGCTGCTTCATGAACTTTCTAATCTCCTTAGCAACTAGGTCGATAGGAGTAGTGTCATTATACTCGGAATTATCTACAATCTCGAATCTCTTAGACTTGAATAGTCTCTGGAACTTACCTAGATTCTGTTGTACCTCATCCCACATCTTAGTTACCATATCTTTAGGTAATTTTCGCGGTCTAGCATTATTTCTGTCTAGTGCAACTTCTAATGATGTATTAACAAAGACCATATAGCAATCGTAGCCAAGTCCTCTTAGTCTGTCAACCTGACCTTCAATCTTCTTATAGTTCTTACCAGTACCATCAATAATCATCCCTAGACGACCTTGAATATACATCTCTTGAGTACCTTTGGTTAATTTCTTAGCTTTATCTCTAATAGACATAGCATCTTGCCATGCACCAGGATTTTCATCTTTAATATCCATGAGCTCGGCCATGTCAATACCTGCCTTCTTAAGTAATAACTCGAAAGCGGCGTCTGAGTTGACCAGTTTAAGACCATTATCATAGCTGACTGTAGCAAATTTATCACCCTTAGGGATAGCAAACAGCTCGCTCGCGACGTAGGACTTGCCAGACCCAGGTCCTCCAGCCATAAAGAAGGCTTTTAATATACCAGGGTCATTGACTCCTTCCTGCAGAAAGGACTCGAATGTTTTAAAAATTTTCATGAACAACAACGTTATTTTATACTCTTGTATTATATATCTGCTTAACCGGTCGTTTAAATACGACCGGAGGGGCTAAATTTAGGTCGCGCGCGCTGGTCAGATTGGGTTGTCCTCGTCTAGGGCGTTACTTTTGGTGATCGATGTTACCCAACGACTCACGTTGATGATGACGCGTTACCTCACTGTTACTCCAAGTGCCCATGTGGCTCAGCGTCTCTGTTGCAAAGAGTCTCTGTTACTCATTCCGTCTGCAGCGGCTTCATTGCTCATCCGCACTCTATCTGTTATTAGCGCAAATCACTGGTTATTAAAGTCTATCTGCCCTAGCGTTACGCCGGTTCAGTCCAGGCCTTAAGGCCAGGCCCAGGTGCCTGGAAGGCCTACCTTACTGCAGTTTGAAAAAGCATCCGAATTTTTTTTCCCGAGACCTCAGAGTTCTCTGAGGATGGTTGCGTGACTCTCCACCCAGACTTGGAGTTCATTTAGAACACGAGTTGCTCAAATTAGTCGTGGACAGACGTGTGTCACAGTCCCTTCAATCTCTTGTTGACTGACTTCTTGAAATGTTTGATTTTGCGATCAGTTCTCTTCTGGACTTCACCTTCAATCATCTCATCGAATTCTTGCTCGACGTTGTCTTGGTCCATGTTGAGTTTCTTCATTAGATAAAGATTTGTGCTTTGACCTCTAGTTGTGATTTTAACTATTGCCTGTAAACCTTTGTGAAGCGCGTATAGACCTACGAGTGACATAATGAGTGCAACTGCAAGAAGTAAATAAAGCCATGAAGATGGTTCAGATTGAGCCACTACGACGGTACCGCCACCTGCTACAGGAGCTGCGGGCGCAGAAGCTGCTGCAGCTGCTTCATCTTTCTTAGTTTGCCATTGAGCTAAATATTCTACAATATCATTTAGCTCTTCATCTTTTAGAAATTGATAACCTGGCATAGCAGCCTTGTTATACTCTTCCCATATCTGAATAGCATAGGCATCTCCAGAATCTCTAAGTGCGTTGTTATTGTATATCCATTCTTTCGTCCACTCTTCGCCTTGTCTTGCTACAATTGTATTAAGAGCTGGTCCTACTAGCTTTTTATCCATCTTGTGACATGCTGCACAATGGGTATTGAATAGTTGTTTACCTTTGGCATAGTCTTGACCAAAAGTTAAGAAACCCGATAAAAAGACTAAAATCAAAATGATTCGTCTCATATATTATAGTACGTTAAAATTAAACTGTGGTAACCAGATACGATTACCTTGATTATTATATTATATATCTGATTATTGTTTACAAAAAAAGCTGCTCGAAGGCAGCTTTTAAAGTTTGTTATAGATTAGTAAATGATTATATAATAATATCACCTAATCTAAACATGTCAGCTACTCTTGCAAGAGTTTTAGATCCCTTTGGTGTTGGAGCGATAGAAATGTCGTTTGTCGCGAATTCATAATCAAGTCCTGGAATATCTTTGAATTTAAGTCCAGCATTGTTACCAAAAAACTCGGTATCATATTTGTAATCTATAGACCACTGTGCACCAAATGTTGAGGTAGCTATTCTGACATCTGTAATTTCTACTTTAGCTGCCTTCATAGCTTTATTATCTGCATCTTGCTGTCCAAACTGCTGATTACCGATAACCTTCTTAAGATCAGCGCCAGAAATAGTTTTACCTATGGATCTTTTAAGTATGTCGAGGACAGCTTCCCATTTTTCGGGATGTTTGTCTACATTATAGGCATCTATTCTTCCTAATTTAACTTTCGCCTCGTTTAATTCTAGTGAACCTATAAATGATTCAAATGTTGGTACGTATTTGAAAGTTGTTTGCTTGCCTTCATAGACTTCACCGTTTTCAAATATCCAAAGTTGAGCGCCATTAGCGTCAGCCTCGCTTGATAATTCAACTTCACCCATACCACCTTTTAATTTAACTGGAAAGCAGGCTCCTGCTGCATCATAACCTTCATCTTCTACCCAACGGCTAGCTTCAGCGTCATCTACAAACCCACCATCTGCATGTGGCATTCCATTTTCTCTATAAAGTAAGAAACACGATTTTGCGTTTGTCATACCAGAGTAGAACCAATTTTCTCCGTCTTCATTCCCATCTTTAGGTATTTCTGTATATCCAAATGTGAAATCCGAAGATAATTGCATTGCCTTCTTTTCAGCTTTTCTTTTATTATTAAATGCGAAGATTTTCATGTAATCTCCTGATTTTTCTGCTATCCAAAATATATTTGCCTTTATTTCTTGAACCTTTTTACCTTTAGGTGCTTCTGCTCCTCCTACGTTAAGTTCTCGGTCTAGCTCGCCGTATTGGAATGTAAAAAGTTCTTTTCCGTTACCTTCAACGTGCGAGGCAATGTAAGCTGTACCCATACCTCCCTTTAGTTTAATAGGGTAGCAAACACCTGCAGTTTCTCCGCGTGTGTCCCCTTTCTCAGCATAGGCCTTAGCGTCGGCTACGCTATTAAATCCTTTAACGTCCGTCTTTTTGTCGGCTCTTCCAAGTATAAAGCAGTCACCTGCATTAACTTCACCTGATGAAAAACCAGGAGCTAACTCCATTGCTTTTTCTTCAGCCTTTCTTTTTTTGTTGAAAGCCCATATTTCTATAGAAAATTCATCTTTTTCTGCTATCCAAAATATCTTTGCCATAATTTGTAGTTTTTACTTGTTTTTGTATATATCACTAATCTAATAAATATCCATAAGGAGTTGATGTTATATCTCGTCCGATTGGAAAGTTTTCTAATCTCATTGATACTGTCATATTAGCTTGAATATAAGGGTTGTAGAATTCACCTTCGGCAGTTAAACAAATTAACCCTGTATGTGGTCCTCCTAATTGACCGGCATCTTGTACTATTACCTCATTCCAAACAACATATTCATCATCACCTGGTATTTCTACTCCAGCATACTTATTGTCTGGGTTTTCCCAGGTATAAGTACCTACATCTAATAGTTCTCCATCATCTGTTGCATCTGAGTCTAAACAGTACAGAGCAAAATGTTGTCTATCTAATCTTGGTTCTTCATCATCTATTTGAAGATATAGGATAAAGATTTTTCTTAGTTTATTGTCTACCCATTTTTCACCAGCAAAAGTGTTTATTACTGCATATCTTTCTCTAGGATCAAAAGACTGTCCATCTAAACTAATTTCAAAAACAGATTCTAATTCTGGTACTAAGTCTTCATCTTTAGAACATCCCATTAGGAATAGTACTGTTAATAATAATAATATCTTTTTCATTGTTTTACTTGTTTTTACCAGCTTGCAGCCCAGACAAATTCTAGACCAAACTTTTTACAGAAAGGCTCAATTAGATCTGAGATCTTAGCCTGAGCATTTTCATATTTAGTATATTCTTTTGAAGACATCATTCTGTCTGCTGAGTCACCATATTCATCTGGATGTCTTAGTTCTCTTGGTTCGTCTGTCTTATAGTAGACTGTTTTATCAGCAATACTAAGTCTAGGCGATCTTAATTCAATCCATCCACTTACTTTCTTTGCATTCTCTTTTGCAATTGCATATTGCTTGTCAATCTTAGGCTCTAGTTTATTCCAAGCAGCTCTGATTTTATCATTTGCTTTAAATTGAGCTAGTGCAGACTTTACATCGAATGGTTTACCATATAGTCTCTCATAGTCATTAAAGACACCAACAATATCTGACATGAATTTATCGAAATTAGAGATAGACTGATATGAACCGTGAACTGTACCCATACCAAATTCTCTTTCTGGCTTACCAGGATTAGATGGTTTGATAGTACCATTAAACATTGTTGCAAATGAGTAGGTTGGTTGTCTTGTAGAATTAGCTGAGTTAAACTTAAAGATAGTCTGATTGTAAGATTTACCACCTAGTTCGATAGTTACCGTTAGATTCTCACCGTAGTTCCAAGCTGATCTGTAGACCTTTGCTTTCATCGACTTAGCGATACCAGGTATATTCTTTCTTAAGTATTCTGCTAATTTAATACCCTTACCGAAGTTGTAGTCACCCTTATACATTTTCTTACCTTCTGCTGATTTCTTAGCAATCTTAATAAATTGTCTTAGTGTATAAGGTTCTCCTTGTTGGAATAAAGGTTCTCTAGTTTCCTTGTCTAGTAGTGTTGTGCTCATAATTTATTTATTTAGCTTTTTTAATATGTCTTCAAAATTAATTGTAAAAGAGTAACCGGCGCCTTCATAACCAGCATCATGTTCTACTGTAATGTTTTGCCTCATTCTCTTTAATTGCATATTGATCGTCATTTCAATATCTTTAGCGATACCTAATTTAGTTGAATTAGAAGCAATCTCTTTGTCTAGGTCTTTGCCGCTAGAAGCCATGGCTACTATATTACCTTTACCATATTGATGTTGTAGTCTATAGTTGATAGCCTGCATGCTAGTAACTACTTGAAAGTTCTTCTCGTTTAAAAAATCTTCGAAATTCATATTATCTAATCCATTCATTTATGATTATACCAATCAGAAAGCCTTTTAGAAATGCAAGCCATACTAAACCATATAAACCAATGTTATATCTTTCAGCTAAACCTAATATAAGGTTAGTATGCCATTCTTTAAATTTGTTTATCATGCTTTCTTAAGATTTTTATCATGTCCACCGTCTCTAACCTCTTTTGCAAGATCTTTATCAGCTTTACCCCAAGTACCCTCACCTTTTGTTAAGAATGCATTTACTCTTGCATAACCCCATTGTTGTTGGTTAGCACCTGGTCTATGACCTGATTTCCATGCTGCTAGGCCTCTTCTCATTACCGCTCTGATAATTCCAATCGGTACACCAGTATCTTTAGCTTTCTTTTTAAGTGCAGTTTCAATTTTATCATCATCTAGAGGACCTCTATCTGTTGATTTTTGTTCTTCATCGTCTGCCTCAGTAACAACTGATTCACTAAATAATACTTCACCTGTTTTAGACTCAACACTTATTATAGAATTAGGATATTGTTGCTGTAATTCATTGAATACCGCAGGAACTGCTGCTGGTGTTTTAACTAATTCTTGTTTAACAACCATACCGCTGCTGATTACTACAACAGTTGCAGGATAGCTACCTTTCTTTGCAGCTTTATGAATATCACCTCTTTTAGCTTCTGACATCATTTCTTCTTGAGCAAATTCATTATACTCTTTTGACCATGCTTTCCATCTAGATGGTCTTGCATAATTTGATAGAATTATATCGATAGCATCTGGCTGTGAAATTTGAGAATTAATGTCATTGTAGACTTTATCCGCTAAATGACGTCCAGCTTTTGCATTTAAGTAGTATAAAGCTCCAGCATCTGAGAATTTCCAACTCTTTGTTAGTATTCCCCATACATCATGCCAAATTTCTTCGATTGACGCAGGATCCATGTTAACCTCTAGTGTTCCCCAAAAACCATATTCGCTATTAATATCGTCCATTGAGTATTGTTTCTTTTGACCGAACTTAAATGCTTCATTAACTGTTGATTCTCCAACGTAGTTCATTGCCCATTGATCTAAGCCATCAATTAATGCAGCTGCTTTTCTTTCTTCTGGTGTACCATATACCATTGAGTTATAGTCGTACTTGTCTTGCATTTTACGAATTTCATCTTGTCCGAAGTTTTCGTAACCACCTTTTTTAGCCCACTTCTTTTTTAGAACATCTTGTGTTTTTCCGACTGCCTTTCTTACATTAGAAAGTACACCCTCGTCTACGATTTCAACTGGCTCTAGGAAAGTACCAATTCTATCATCATAAGACATTACAAACTTTTCACCAGAATCGGTAATGTGTTTGTTGAATTTCTTAATCTTCTTCCAGTCTTTGTTAGTCATCTTCTGAGTCTCAACTACACCATCATCTCCATCTATAACATCATAGAGTGTATTTAGATAGTCTTCTGCTTTAATTACTTTACCATACATCCAAGCATCTAGGCCTTTACCAGCGGCCATTCTATCGCGAATCATGGTTGCATAGTCAATAATTCTTTCTAACTGTGAGTAAGCCATTTTATCTGAAGCCTCATTGCCGCTATGTTTGCCTTCCATAATCTCTTCATTGAAATCTCCATCATTAGCTAATTCACCCTTAAATCTTTTTAATGCATCTTCAATCTTCTTAATATCCTGTAAATCTAAAGTAACCATTTCCATTCCAACATTATCTGCAACTTGCAATGCTGGATAATAACTGAATTGTTTTGGTAATTTACCTAATTTAAGTTTAGTTTTTAAATATTTTAAAGACTGTTCTAATCTCTCTTTAGTAAATGGAACACCTTTCATATAGAAAAGTCCTGTATGAGCATCATATCCCATTGCCATTTCATTAACAGTACCTTCTTCTACCTTTTCAGGGGCCATGTCTTTATACATATTGTATAACCAATCCATAAAGTCTGGAGTATTTTGAAATACTTTTCTATAATCCTTCTTGAATTTCTTCTTGAAGTCTTCAAAGTCTTTAGAAGCATCTGCTAACAAGTGAATGTTTGACATTACACCTTCGTCTAGGTCTTCTCCGTAAAGTTTATTGTAAGCTTTAGTGGCTTTAGAAGTTTTTACTTCACCTTTTTCTCTAGCTTCTTTATCACCAGGCATCTCTTTGTAGGCATCAGGATCGTCATCATCCATTTTAGCCTGTTTCTTAATTTGGTCTTCTTTATCTTCTACCTCTTCGTCGTCTAGACCTCTATGGTATGGATCTGGTCCTGGTTTCTTCTTGTTTTCTGACATTAAAACCGCCATATACTCTTCTCTAGTCATACCTGCAGCTTCTGCATGATATTTAATAAAATCTTGAAAGTTATCTACAAATACCATAATTATCTTAATTTTAATTTTGCTTTTTTGAAAGCATCTTTAACTTGTAGCATTAGTTTATGCTCGTAACCTGGTCCTCTGAAATTTCCACCTATTTCGTATGCTTCTTCTTTTAGTTCTTGTGCTAATGCTAAAGCTTTATCATAGAACTCTTGTTCAGCAATATCCATTCTGCCATCTTCATCATCAGAGATTGTACCATCTGAATTAGCTTCTTCTAAGTTATTGAATTCTTCTACTTCGTTAGCTTCATTTAGATTTTCTTTGATGTCATTATAGAAACCATCATAATCTACAGCAATATCTTCACCATAGACACTCATCCAAATATCAGCGACATCTTGTTTAGTAACTTTGTTCTTGTATTTACCAGTTACTTCTTGGTAGAAACCTTGATATTCATCTTCCATGTCCTCTCCATAGACATGTCTCCATGCTTTAGCTAGGTCTTTGAATTTATATTTCTTAGCTTCGTTTATTGTTTTATCGCCACAACCACAGTCGCCACCACATTCACATGGGTCTTTTGACTCAAATTGTTCCAATGTCTGTAATTTTTTCATCTCGAGTTTTATTATTTAGTGATATTATAGTATATATCAGTCTAAAAATAACTCTTTGAGGTTCTCGCGCTCGATGATTTGTATTAGAGCTTTATCATAGTTTTTTGCTTCAGCATAATTTTTATCTAAATAGTTTAAGTACTTTTTTTCAGTTCTTAATTTGTTTAAATAAGCAGCTTGATAAAGTGCATAATCTACAACAGATTCTTTCCAATCATCATAGTAAGCATGGCCCAGCTGAGTACCTTTTGCTGTAGTAGCTCTGGCTCTGGCTTGCTTCATACCAAACAGGTTATTATTCTCATTATAGATTCTACTTTCATAGTAACCTGTTTCGAGAATTGCCTGTGCCAATACGATGTGTGGAAATCTGACATTTAGTTTCTTTAACTCTTCTACTAAATTGTCTTGTGAAAATTTGTTGGAATCTGATTCTAGTATAATATTTACAGATTCAATTGGTATGTCTAATGCCTCTTTAAAACCTTCTTGTTTAGCATCACTAACCATTGCAGTTAATGTGATATAACCTAGCAAGATGATTAAGGCTATTACTATACCATGTTTCCTTTTTGGAGTTACCTTTTTAAATGATAATGACTCCTTACAATAAGTGTAAAACATAATGTTTGTCTATAGTTACAATACTAATATAATAAAAATATCTGACATAAAAAAATTCTATGGCAACTATTTTGCAAAAACTTTGCTATATTAGAACTTATTAGACAAAAGATCTTCTATATCTTCATGGATTTCTTCAGCAGTGACCTCTAATTCAAACATAATGTTAGCTTTATAGGTTAGTTCCTTAGTACCACTGTTGAAAACTATAATGGTTGGCACCGTTCTTATTCTATATTTCTTCTTAAGATTTGGTGCGTTTGCTATGTCTACTCTATAGTATTCTCCATCCTTTATCTTTTGCCAATCGCTAAATGGTTCTGCAAATGATGCAACAAATTCAACGATTACAACCCCCGTATTGATTGCCTTGTCAAAAGAGTCCTCAGTTAAATACTTAGGCTCCACTTCTTCGGTATCGAAATTTACGGTATTCGCAAATGTTGCGAACCCTAGTAATCCAATAGCTAAAAGTAATATACTTAATGTCTTTTTCATAAATTCTTATCTAAATTGGAAGTTTAATCCAGCTTTTGCTGAATAAACCTTTCTGTCCCAAAACTTAGTGTAGTTACTCTCAATGTAAACACCTAAGTTTTTCGTAATCTTCCAACCAGTTGCTAAACTAGCTGAATAATCTAACCAGCTATAATCTGGAGTACCATCTCCATAAAATAATGCATATCCAAAATCTTCATTACCGAATAATTGTTGATGATATGGTAATACTGACGCTGAAAAATGCAGCCAGTTATTCTTTTCATAGTGGTAGAAGTCCACACCTACAACTGCAGATAGAGTACCTTGGTCTTCAATTAGTGCTAATTGTTCTCTATTATATGGTCCAACAACCATCGGGCCAAATCTATTAGCTCTAAAGTCTGCATCAGTGTCTGCAACTCTTACACCATCTGGTGAATTCCAGTAATAGTCAATTAAATCTGTTTCACCATCAAAATCTAGATCGATACTATAAGCATTATCTACAAAACCATACTCGTATGCCAATTCCCACCATTGTCTAAGTCTTTCAGTACCAAAGTCATCTATAAATGGTGTTTCTAAATAATCTCTAATTGGCTCATAACCATAAGGTCTGTGGCTTCTTGCAATAGCACCAACTGAAAAGTTTAACTTCTTTCCAACTGCTAATCTATATCTTAAATCTATTGAATTATATTCTAAGTCAACGAAACCATCTTTAATCATTTGACCCTTAGCAATAAAATGTTTACCTAAATATCTTAAATAAAAGTCTTGGTTTGTAAACTCGTTACCGAACTGTCTATTCCACGTGTACTCAAATTTGTATTCCCATCCAGACACAGCTCCAACTGTTGTATAAAAACTTTGTTGTTGTTCTTTTCCATCATAGAAAACACCTGGCTTTCTTTCATAATCAAACCTAGCTATTTTTCTGATACCAACACCGTATGAATAATTGGCTTTAGCTTCTGGAGTAACATCAACAACTTCATTGTCTTGAGTTACATAATAAAATCTATTAGATGGTGTGATTGGTTGACTAATTTGTCCCACTCCATAAAATGTAGAGTATTTAAAAAACTTTCCTATTTTGTCAAAGTTAATTAAAGGCTTCTTTGGGGGTACAAATAAACCAAAGTCATCTGATTTTTTACTATCAGTGAGTGGTTTATTTTCAATTTGTTGAGCATCCGCAATACTGAATGATACCAATGCTATTAAAAGTAATAAGTACTTTCTCATATTTATTATCTATTGTATAATTTATCTTCGATTCTATCAAGTGATTCCTTGATTTCATCGACGTCCTCTTGAGTATCTAAAATTGTCTGACGTACTAATTCGTCTTTCAGTTCATACTCAGTTCTGGAAATGTTTGGAGATGGTAACTCTTTTGCTTCTTCAATTTCTTGGCGCAATTCGTTTATCTGCGCTTGTTGAGCAAACCAAAAAGATACCACTGTGGTAATAGCGATTGCTATACCTACTAGTGTTTTAATTGAAATTTTGAAACCGTAATCTTCGTTAAGTTCCTTTGCGTCCTTTGCCATATTCTGACGTTAATCTATTTTTAAAAGATCAAGTCAAATGTCTGCTTCAGCTCTTTACCCTTTTTACTTTCAGGGTCTACATCGAATTCTGTGTATAAGAGTTGATAAATGGTGGACCATTCATCATCATCGGCTAGACTATCTAACTCTTTACTATTTTTCTTTATATATTTCTTAATATCGGAATGAATTCCTTCATTGATATTTTTCCACTCCTTGAATTGGAGTATCTTATTTCTCCTCATCATTCTTCTCTAAGATGTTTTTAACATCTTTCTCTAAATAAGCTAATTCTTCTGCTTCTTCTAGAGATAATTGTAGATTTCTGTCTTTACCCGCGACAGCATCATCTAATTCTTTTTCTAAATCTGCTTTTTGCTTATTAAGTTCTCTTAATTTTTCTAAAAGCTCTGCTTTTCTATCACCTTCAGATTCTTTCCATTCTCCTGCAGTTTTTGCCATATCTAAAACAACTTTAGCATGGTCTTTTGAAATTTTGTTAATGGATCTACCTTCGTTAAGACCTAATGATTCTTTTAGAGAATCCCAAGTTAATTCTGGCTTTTTTGACTCATCATAGTATTCATCATCATAATCATCTTCTTGATACCATGATTGGTTTGGATCTGACTCTGCTTCTTGTGTAAAGTCATGTCTTTTCCAATTATATTTACCATTAGCAACTAAAGCTGGGAAAAGGACTTTCTTCCCTTTATCTCTAGTTTTTAGCTTTTTGAAAGCTAGGCTTATACCTATATCTCTCATTTCTTTGCCATACTTCATAGCCTTTAAGACTGCTTTGTCTTCAAGGTCTTCTTCTGAATACCCATTCATTCTAGCTAATAACTCATAGTAGTCCATGCCACCGAATTCACCGTAGCCTGCATATTTGTCCTCATACCAAGAGTTGCCTTTATCATCATACATCCAGACATCAATAGTGTTTTCTCTCTCAGAACCAATCTGCTGATCGGTATCATAAGTCATCCATGAAAACTGTCCTTCGTTTAATACTTTTGGATTATATGGATTAAATATTGCTTTTGTAAAATTTAAGTAATTAGCCATAATTGAATTTATTTCTTTTTAGATGCTCTCTTCTTACCAGCTCCTTTAGAAGAACCTTTAGATGCAGGCTTCTTTGCAGCAGGTTTTCTACCAGCTCTCTTTTTGCCGGCAGCAGCTTCTACTACATCTTCCGCTTGGTCCACTAATTCTTTAGCAGCTTTCTTAACGTCAGCTAATTCAGCTTTCACATTCTTAGCTCTTCTTTTTACTTCTTTAGCTAAATCTTCAGCTTCATCAGCAATTAGATCTCCGTCTGCGTCTTTTATTTTGCCGGTTTTAATGGCATAGAAATATACGCCTGCGCCCAGTGCTAATACTCCTAAGATAATTAAAAATGTTGTCATAATTTGTTATTATTAATATATGTTATACAGTTATATTTATCTCTC
>VMHT01138886.1_pt1 | contig 21953 bp, 16 predicted proteins | sample 4693611 | NCBI WGS metagenome assembly VMHT01 (sample SAMN12280063, study PRJNA550983) | marine metagenome | isolation source: seawater sampled from same location over 5 years 0.02-0.2 micron viral filtrate | place: USA: collected off the coast of southern California halfway between the port... ...
AAAAAATGTCAGACATTCAGACATGCAGACACATTCAGACACAAAAAATGTCACAAAACTTGCCACAGCTACAGCACAACCACGCTGTAATCGTTGCTGACTATGGGATATCGCCTGTCACACATAGGATAGCTAGTCCTATTTGCCATGCCCCTCGCTTAAATTTACAAATAAAAAAATTGACACCCTACCCCCTGTAAAAACCGACCCCCGAGATGGTTCCATCGCAAATGCGTGTGCGGGGGGAACCTACTCCCTTAGTTTTTGAGTATTAACTTTACAAATTTTTTATTTTTTTTTATTATATTATAAAATTGGGGGGTGTCTGGAATGTCTGGAGTACCTAAGAGTGGCAAGAAGAATTAGTAAAGTTCCCAAACGGTTAGAGAATGCCGTTAAATTAGAGAATGAATTAGCAAAAGTTGAACAAGAAGATATGTTATTGCAGCATCCCTCTTTTCTTGGAAACCAAAGACAGTTTATTGACCGTATATATCAGTATTTACCCGATATGGCTGACAAATTAGTGTCTTATATGACCGCTCAACCAGAGAGAGTTTATGGAAATAATGGCACTGTGCAGCTTATGGTACCAGAAGACCGTGCTTTAACAGATGGTCAGCTACAATTATTCAAAATGGTTTTACAAAAAGGCTTACCTAACCAAGCTCCCGTTAGTATGCAAGGCAAACAGAACCCAATGGAGTCTGGAAAGGTTAATATTACTATAAACCAAACTGGACCAAGTGTTGATTTTGATACTTTATCTGCTCCCGTTGATGGTGTTATTCAGGGAAGAGCCGAGAAAGTAAATACTTTATCTTTTAAGAGACCAACTAAAAATGACTGATGTTACTTTTGAGGCACATCATGCCCAACAACTAGTATTAGAAGACACTCACAGATTTATTACTTTGGTATGTGGTCGAAGATGGGGCAAGGACCACATGGCTGCTATAAAAATTTTATCTCATAGCTTAACTCACAAGAGTCCTCGAGGTAAAAAATTATATGCATGGTTAAATCCCGTCTATAACCCGCAAGGGAAAGAAAGTTTTAGAGTGTTTAGAGCTTTTGCGGAGAGTGGTGGTTTAGTGGAGAAGTGTATTGAGACACCTCCTATGGAAGTTCGTTTAATAAATGGAGACAGAATTACATTTTTTTCAGCCGATCAACCAGATAACCTTCGTGGTGGTCAGTATGATGGAGTAATATTGAATGAGGCAGGTTTTATTTCTGATCTAGATGAGCTTTGGTCTGGTCCTATTGCTGCGATGTTATTAGATAGAACAGGTTGGGCATGGATAATGGGGACCCCAAAGGGTAAAAATGCTTTTCATAAATTTTATCTTAGGGGTTTAGACAAAGAATTAGAGAATGGAACACCTAATCCTTGGAAGACTTACAGGTTTCCAACCAAGACTAACCCTTTTATCAGTGATGAGGAACTAGATAGACTTCGTGATGAATTACCTTCTGATATGTTTAAACAGGAATTCATGGCTGAGTTTATGGATACAGGAGGTGCAGTCTTCCGTGGCTTAGATCAAATGATGGCTCGAAGTGAGAACACTACTTTATTACCACAAGCTGATGGATGTCGTGTAGGTATTGACTTAGCCAAGCACACTGACTTCACTTGTTTGGTAGCTTTGGATTCAAGTAATAACGTAATTGGGTTTGATAGGTTTAATCAACTTGATTGGTCAATCATAAGTCAACGTATAGAATATTTTTGCTCAAGGTTTCGTGGTAAAGTTATTATGGATGCCACAGGTGTTGGTGATCCTATCTTTGAAAATCTATCCAGTAAGGGTTTAGCGATTGAGCCAGTAAAATTTACTAATGAAAAGAAAGCACAAATGGTTCAGAACCTGATGCTTTTAATAGAGGAAGGTGTTTTAAGAATACCTCAACCAGGAACAATTGCAGATCCAAGCCATGACACTACTCATCTATGGAGAGAGTTAGAGGCTTACTCTTATAGTATCACATCAACAGGAAGAATAAGATATGAAGCTCCTAGAGGTTTTCATGATGATGCAGTAACCGCATTATTCCTTGCAGCTTCTTCTATGCCGTTAATGATGAACGCAACAATTAATAATATAGACCTTGATAATGTACGAGGAATAGGAGAATTAGAAAACTCTTACTAGCTTTTTGTTAGAATATAGTGTAGATTTATGTCTATGTCTTGGGGTATAATACAGTTATGGATAGATATAATGCAGCCTAAAAACATAAACATCAAGAAAGCAAAGAGACCAGTAGTTAAAACCAAAGGCAACATGAAGAATGGTTGCATTATTATGGAAAAGAGTGATGCAATTCATTTTGCACCTCGTAGAAAGAAAACATAAGGATTAACATGGCAGATAAACGAGGCGATCAATCAGGTTTAGATTCAATAGTCTATAACACAGACAAAATAGCTGACAATGCTGCGGGGGAAAGAATGAATGAGATTGTTGGTCCCGATGTAATGGGTCCACAGGTTAACCCTATGGAGGCTATTAAGAATGCTAGAGATGACGTTAAGAGAGATATTGTTAACGATATACAGGTGGTTGAAGAATATAGTAGATTATCTGATGCAGAAGACCCTGAGTCTACTAAGCCAGATATGGGATCTATTAGAGACCGCATGGAAGTGGTTAGAGCAGAAGTGCAAGTGGGAGTGGATCAAGTTGCTCGTGCACTGGACAACTCTGAAAACGCTGCACAAAATTTGGATAAAGATACAGAAAAGAAAATCGTAGACTTTGTACATTCACACTTTGATTTAAGCTATGACCGTATATCTAAGAGATATGACTACTGGTCAGATGCAGAGGTAACTCATGATATTTACGTTCCAAGCAGAGTTGTTGATGATGTTAGATCTGCTAGAACAGCTTCCGCAGGGAGTAATAATAGCACTAACTCTCGTAACTCTAAAAAATATAGGCTAATTGATCAGATCAAGACACCTTACAGTCGATCTATATCTGATACTATTTGTACTTATAACTTAGCCATATTTGGTGGTGCTCCCCCTTTCAGAATTGAAAGGACTAGTATGGAGTCTGATAGAAGAGCCGCCAGACTTTTAGAAAGAAGACTACATCACAATATGAGAAAAGTCGGATATGAGCAAAAGCTCTATCAGATCTTTCTAGATAACAATAGATATGGAATGGCTCCAGTTGCTAACTTCTATGGTAAGGATGGTAACTCACCAGTAAACATAGACCCTTGGGCATATTTCCCAGATCCTAGAGTTACTGCTCAAAATAGACACGAAGCAGACTTTGTTGGATACAGAACGTGGGCAAGTTTAACTGCTTTATATAGACGTGGACACTATCAAAATTTAGATAGATTAGAGAACACAAGACCTAATGTTTCGTGGAATTCCAATCAATTTTTGAAAGACACTATTCGTGATCAGAGCATAGACCAAACCCTTTCTGGGAGTTATACTAGCGACTATAAAAATCACTTCGGACTTGGTCACGCTCATGTACTTAACACTCTTTATGTTTTTATGGACCCAAATCGTTTGGGCATATCCGCACCGTTCGGTCTTTATCGTATTGTGGTGGCAGATGAAAGTGTCGTTATACAGTTTGATCCATCGCCATATCCGCATCAAGATATACCGCTTATCCACGGAGAGGGGCAGTATGATGCACATAAAACTTTTTCATCCTCACTCTATGACTTGATGATGCCTTTACAGAGGTACCAAGATTGGTTACTTCGTACTAGAGTTGAAAATGTACAGAGTATTGTACAGAACAGATTAGTTGTTGATCCTAATAGAGTTAATATAAGAGATATATTAGATCCAAATGCAGCTAGACTTGTCAGAACTCTTCCAGGTGCTAATCCATCTGATGCCATACTTCCTTTAACAGTACCTGATGCCACTAGAAATTATTTCAGTGATTTAGATACTACTGGACAATTAATGCAAAGACTTGCAGCAGCTAGTGACACTGCTCAAGGAATACAATCTGAGACACAGAGAACAGCTACCGAAATAGCTAGACTTACATCTCTAGGTCAACAGAGATTGGGAATGCAAGCTAGATTACTTTCATCAACAACTATAAGACCTTTAGTAAGACAGATGATAGCCAATTTACAATTCTTTGAGGTAGATGGTGGTATGGTCACCTTACCCGAAGAAGTATCCGCAGAGAATCCTAGTGGGGATGTTAGATATAATAGATCAGAAATCATGGGTGATTTTGATTATGTTGTAGTTGACGGCACTTTACCCACCTCACCCGAAGAAAACTCCGAGAACATAACCAAAGCTATACGAACTTTAGCTGAGACAGGTCTAGGTCAATCTTGGGACATGGATAAATTCGTAGAAAGATTAATTGAAAGTTTTGGTTTTGAGGATGTAGAAAATTGGAAAAAGAGTCCGAGCGAGGTTGTTCCTGATGAACAGATACAACAACAATTACAGGCGGGGAACATCGTGCCTATGTCACAGGCGGTACAGGAAGTTGGTCAACCCACAGAGATGGGTCCAGAGCAAATGGCGAGCTTGGCGAACCAAAACCCCCTTGGCTGATTTAGATGATGTTCATAAGGTATTTACAATAGACTGAGGTAAAAGATTGGCTAAACAACTTAAAAGTACAGAGTTGTCTAAAGGTTTTGAGAAATTAAAAGACAATTATTTTTGGCAAAAATATCAAGAAAGAATTCTGGCAGAATTTAATAGGGTGGAAACCGCATTAATAAGTAATGCAACTGCTGATGCAGATCAATTACGAGTTTGTGCGGCATTAATGTCGGCATTCCGCACTGTGCTTGATCTTCCTACAAAAATGGTGGGAGATGCTCAAGCGGAAGAGGAACTAGAAAGGCTCAATAAAGATGGCGATTAATCCAAGTGAAGCAGACGTAACTGCTATGAAAAACCCAGGATCTGGGGCAATAACAGATCCAAACCAAGCTATAAATCCACCTGCTAATGCACCTACTCCACCTACAGATGCAGAAGCTAATCCAGATAAATCAGGCTTTGATGCAGCATCTAGATTAAAAAAGAATGATAGAATGCCCGCTGATTTTGATTTTGAAGTAACAAATAATCCTGATCCACGGGGTGATATTGAAGTTGGTGATGCTAATGTACAAGATACTCCAACCGCAGAAGCAGATCCTATATCAAGAACTATTACTATAAAATATCGTGGTGAGGAAGAAGCTATCCCCGAGGACAAAGCAGTAACTATGCTCCAACAATTTAAATCCGTTGAGAGTAAGTATGGTCCTCTTATGGAACTATCACGAAGAATTAGTGAGCAGACAGGTGTTACAGACCCTAATCAATTAGCTAATATGATTGGTCAGAGTATGTTAAATGCTATGAATAACTCTAATCAGGATACAACTAAGACAGCAGAACCAAAAGAAACACCTGCTGAATTAACTAATGATCCTAGAGTTCTTGCTAAAAATGTAATGTCTGATGAAGATGCATCAACTAGAGCGAAAGCATTTTTTGAAGAGAATGGATTACAACCAACTGATGATGCATTCATGGCTATGCAGAATATGTTTAAGTATTCTAAAGCTGTTGAAGAGGCTGCAACTATACTCCCTACTCTCATGGAAGATGTGAATAGTTTTAAAGCTGCACAGGAATTAAGTGCAACGAGAGCTAATCAGACTTTAGTTGATTCACAAGCCGCAGCAACTGCTCAAGAACTAGGTATTGATACAGAAGCAGACTTCAATGACTTTATATCTTGGGTTGATATGCAAGATCAAACTTTTGGTAATTATAAAGCTGCCATCGGAAACAATCCCGCAGCAATGGACAAAGCCATAAGAGATTACCATGCAATCACTACAGGTAACAAAAGTGTTGCTGAACAAACTGCAATGAAAATGAATGTTGAGAAAAATATTTCTCGTGCAGGTGGTGAGACTGTAGCTTCAAGAGGTTCCGATGTACCTATTGGTAAAGAGCCTCAACAAAGTTTTAGTAACCAGATGTTAGATTTATTATAAAAAAATTAATTAGACATAGACAATAATGTTGATTTATGTCTGTGTCTGATGTATTTTAAATATGTCTAATTATGAATGCCTACCAGACGGCAGTATTTGAACTAAAGACCAAACGGGAAACTAAGTTTATTTACATACAACCCGAGGAGCAGTCGAACAGACGAACTATATTTAACTCTAACCTAATGAGGTGATTACTATGACTACTCTTGGTATGAGGGGAACAGGTTCATTTGCAGCCGATCATCGCCCCGAAAACTATAGAGAGAAATACCTAATGTTAGAGCCGAATGGTTCGGCTCCGCTTACGGCTATTCTCTCAATGCTTCCATCAGAAGCAACAGACGATCCAGAATTCCATAACTTTAGGAAGGATCTACCTAGCTTTACCTTTACTCACTCAGGTGCTGTATCAGGTACTTCAGCTACAACTTTAACCGCAACTGCTGCCGCAGATGCTGCATTCTTCCGTGTTGGAATGTTAATTAGGAACTACCGAACAGGTGAAGTTGCTAAGATTACTGCAACACCAACTGCAACAACTTTTACAGTAACAAGAGGTGTTGGTAACAGTGGAACAGGTGTAGCTATTGCAGCTAACGACACATGGTTCATGGTCGGAAATGGTAATGCTGAAGGTGGTGACACTCCAACAGCAGTAAGTTACGATGCATCAAGCACCGAGAACTTTTGCCAAATTTTCAGAACACCATATTCAATCACAAGAACTGCTATGCATACTAACTTCAGAACTGGAGATCAGTATTTAGAGAAGTCTCGTGATGCTTTAAAAGAGCATATGGTAGGAATGGAAAGAGCAATGTTGTTCGGTAAAAAGGACATCGTAGCAGGTTCCGCAGGTATGCCAGAAAGATACACTGATGGTATCTTTAATTCTATTACTACTAACGTAGAAGATGCGGCTGCTAACTCTAACGCTAACCGTTTAACAGAAGCTGAGTTTGATACTTTCTTGGCAGAAAAAGCATTTGCTTTCGGTTCATCTGAAAAGTTAATGTTATGTGGATGGAAGGTTGCAGAGCACCTACAGACACTAGCTAAGTCAAGATATCAAATCAACAGCACTGGAACTGGTGATTCATACGGTGTTAACTTTACTACTTACAATACTTTTGCAGGTACATTACAAGTTAAAACTCATCCAATGTTCAGACAGATCCCAGGTGCTCAGTACGATGCAATTATCTTAGATACTAAGGATTTAAGATATAGATACGTTGACGATACTCAATTGTTGAAAGATCGTCAGGGCAACGGTGTTGATGGTGTCACAGACGAATATCTAACAGAAGCAGGTTTAGAAATTCTTCAAGAAAAGACACATGCTATCATCACTGGTTGGTTTTCATTAACATAGAATTATCTATGTGCTTTAGAGAACCATCTTTTATGGTGGTTCTCTTTAAACTTACAGGAGATAAGATTGACACCCAAAAAAACCATTAAATTTTTTGCTAAAAGACCAAATATGGAAATTACCGTTGATGGAAAAGTATATCCATTCCACGGTGGTGAATTAGAAGTTGATTTAAAATTAGCCGAACAAATTAAACAACATCATCTCTATAGAAGATCTCATATCTTTTGTGATGAAGATGCTATTATTGTGAATGGAAAAGTTCAAACAATTAAAGATAATCCTCGTATGCAAGACCTTGCTGCCGAGGCTAAACAAAATAAAGAATTAAGCATTTTTTCCTTTCCCGCTAGAACAAGTGTTATCGTTGATGCGGGTCCTTATAAAATTCAATTTCAAGATGGTAAAGCTGCCATAGGCAAGAAAGAAGCAGATTGTCTAAGAAGACATGTCTTTTTCAGACAAGGAAAAATTGTAGAATTAGAGGTAAGTAATGGTTAGCTATAACTCAGGCGGATCTGGTACAGGTCAATTTTCTACATTATCAGAATTAATTGATGATGCATTAAGGGAAATGGGTGAATCAAGTCCAACTGTTTTAAAAAATTTAGAAGGCGAAAGATTTTTAAATTATGCTAACAGAGTTGTTGCAGATATTAATAGACACCCCTCTTTTCTTGATGTCCTAGATAACTCTTACGATGATCAAACAGGTTCTATAACTAGCGGTACGAATGAGTTAATCGTATCATCTGGTACCGTAACCTTTAGCACTTACACACCAGTAAAGATTACAGGAGCAGGACATGGTGGCTCTGATCTTTATAGTTTTGTATTAGGAGCCAAGACAGTAAGTGGAAGTACGGTTGCAGGTACATACCGTATTGCGGATACAGCCGATACTACTGTATCTAACGTATCTGTTTCTAACCCATATAAAACAAGAATTAAAAGATACACTGCTATTGGTAATCATAGAGCAATTGATGATGAAGTTATGATTGAGGGTCTCAAGAGTTATTACTCTATAGATGACACTGACACAAATAATACAGGTCTTATTACTTTAAGGAGTGGGATATATACAAACACTCTTAATAATTGGATTGGTTCACTAACAAATATTCAAGGGGCACTTACAGTTGAAATAAATGAGTACACCTAATGGCTCGAAAACTTTTTTCATATAATAGATTTTTAGGACTAGACACTGTCACAAGTCCTTCAAATATGTCTGAAAGGTTTTTAGTAGAACTATCTGATGCTTATATAGATTTTAGAGGTCAGATAATTAAAGGTCCAAGTATTAATAAATTATCAGGTAATACTGAAAAGCATTATAATATAAGACATTACGGTGCTGGAGATTTAGTTCGATATATTTTTAACGGTAATAATATAGATATTAAATCTAATTCAGCAACTCAATCCACCGCATTTAATACAAGCACAACTGCAATCACACCTATATCAACTGTTAACTTCGATCAAAAACAATTTGCGTTTATGTCTGGTCATAATCCATTTCATTTTAATGGTTCAGCATTCACTACCGTCAGTGGATTTGGTTCAACAAATTTTTCTAGTTTAGGCTCTTATCCAAAAGGTGGATTTGCTGTAAATATTTTAAATCGTTTAGTCGTTGCAGGTATACCAAACCGTGATACAGAAATACATGTAAGTGAACAAGATAGCTTTGTTAATTGGAGAACTAATACATCAAGTGGCACTACACCAAATCAAACTGATGGCAGTATTATTGATGTAAAAAATCAATTTACCTCTAGAGATACTATTCAAGGTCTTGCTGTATTAGAAGGTGATAAGTTAGTTGTTTTTGGTCAGAATGAAACCTTAGTATATTTAGCCGATACAAATATAAATTTATGGGAAATAGCTAGAGACTTTAGAGTGCCTATAGGCATCTTTGGTAGGAACACCGCAGTCAATGTCGGAACGGATGTATTCTTTTGTAGTAGATTTGGAGTGCACAGTCTGAAACGTGCAGCTTCAGGTTTGACACTTGAGACCGTGACATTCACAAGAGAGATACAAGACTTATATCAATCTTTAGTAGATACGGTTCCAACTAGTGGCAGTTTTACTGAACCTCATGCTGTGTGGGATGGTGAGATTGGGCAGTATCATATTTTCTTCCCACAAAATTCTACAGGCACATCCTTTACAAAACTAACATTTACTTATGATCCATCAGCAGGTCGTTCTGGTCATCTAAGTTTTAGCAATACTACATCCCATAACAGTACATGTGGATCTTACTTTGCCAGACCAGACACGTCTTCTGGAGTATCAGCATTACAAATGGGAACCACGTCTGGATATGGTGATGGTCAATCACTGACACAGTCCAACAGTATGAGTGTGAGAACCCCACTCTTATCTCAGGGTTCACCTGATACATATAAACATTATAAACGTCTGATTATTCGTGCTGTCGGAACGGCAGACTTTGTTGTAACTATATTTGATAGTGAGAATAATCAACTCCAACAAACTACAGTTCGCCCTGAGAATGATGGATTTGCTTCAACTTCAGGTATTAGTAATGATAGTACGAGACCTATCGATATACCAATACCTCATAGATCAAAAAGTATTAGTGTTAAGTTCACTTGCACAGCAACAGGAGAATTAAAAATATTAGATTTCGCTTTAATAGTAGACACAAAATAGTGTATATTTGTGTCTATGTCTGGTATTATAGTAGAAAATAATGTAGATTATAAGAGTATTTTAACATTATGTCTGGGATCTGAGGTTCACAGACAATGGTTTGTAAAAGACATAGAAAGGCTTTTTATCAAACCGTTAGAAGATGATCTAGCTAGATTGTTTTACAGGGATGGCAAGATCATTGGATTTGGAAGTTGGGCATTTTTATCCGATGAGGTACAAGATGCATTCAAATCAGGTAGTCGCAAACTACAGTCTGAAGATTGGAAGAGCGGAAACAATATCTGGGTAATTGATGCAATCGCACCAAACAAGGAGATTGGGTTTGTAGGTAGATGGTTAAGAAGTCATCTCGTTCCCTACAGTCAACAACTTGGAACTAACCGTTGCAACTGGTTAAGACGAAGACCAGATGGTTCGGTAAGAAAAATAGGTTTAGTGATTGCGAATGATATTCGACAGACAAATATGGAATGATAATCACACTTTCACAGTGGCAGACTATGTAGATCCTTTTGAGCTAAAGTATGGCTTATTTGGTGGCGATGGTGGCGACAGCAGTGGAGGTGGTGGCGGATCTGATATTGGTGGTGAAGTTGGAAACCCAGGAGACTCTTCTGGAGGTGGCGGTGGATCTGATATAGGTGGCGAAGGCGGCGGCTCTGGTGGTGGAGATTCTGGCGGTGGAGATTCTGGCGGTGGAGATTCTGGCGGAAGCTCTGGCGGTGGTGGAAGTACTGGTGGTGGTGGAAGCACTGGTGGTGGAAGCACTGGTGGTGGTGGAAGCACTGGTGGTGGAACTACTTTCGGTATAAACGGAGTATCTAAAACTGGTAGTACTGCATCAGATGCAGCTATAGGTTATACATCTTCTGCGGGATCAGGTGTAGCTGGTACTAATTTTGATGCTCTACAAGGTGCAAGTCAATCTACTGTAAATCAAGCAGTTGAAATGGCTAATCAAGGTGCAACTGTTTCCCAGATTGGTGATATGCTTGCAGGTTCGCAAGGCACTAGTTCAATAGCAGGTTCATCGAATGCAAGCACTATTGCAAATTTAAGCAGAGGTGGAAAAACAATTTCTGGTTATACCGCTACAGGTATGCCGACTTATGATAGTACAAGATCCACAACTGCTCCAGATGTTATATCAAATATTGTGGGATCAACTTCAGGCAATGTAGTTGGATCTGGTTTTAGCTCTGTTACTAATGCATTAAGAGATGATGACTTTAGTGGTTTAATGTCTGCAAGATCAGATGCTACTGGTGTTCAAGGTTACGACAATGCCAGTAAGATGAATGATGCAGGTATGAGTTATGGTCCAATGGGTTTTGGTCCACCTGAGTTAGATCCGTTCGGTGGTCGTGGTCAAGATGTAAGTACATTAACAGATATAGACAATACAGGTTTTGATAGAGATGCAGAATCTGCTGGGTTAGTTGGTGGTCTTTTTGGTGGCTCTGTTGTAGAGAGTGACAAGAAAGGTTTAGATGTAGCAGAAATAGCTAAAGGTTATGGAAGAGATTTTGGTTTAAATTTTGGTTCATTTATGAACACACCAAACATGGCAGGTGTAACGCCAACAATGGCTATGTCAAAAGGTACGTTTGCACCCTACTCTGACTTCGGAACTAAACTAGGGGGTCAAGCTCCAACCTACGGTGTTACTTTAGCGGATTATAATTTTAATAAAGACGGTACTGTTACAGGTCGTTTCAGTGGTCAGAACCAAGGTTTCTTTGCATCACCACTCGCAGGAGCCTTTGCACCATTTATGCCTACAGCTATAGCACCTGCTTTTCAAGCAGCAAGAGTTGCAGGTGGTCTTATTGATTCATCTAGAAAAGGTACATTCTCCACCGTGAGCAACATGTTAGGCTTAATAAGTCCAACTGCCGCATTAATTACAACACCAGTTAATTATATTGCACAAGCAAAGGGTATAGATGTAGATGCAATGCTAGGTCTTGGGGCAAATCAAGGTTACATGTCTCAAGTATCACCAACTGATATGTCGTCTGATGATAACACTCAATCTCAAGTTAATGTCAGTAAGGCACCCGTCACAGAGAAGCCAACTCAGGAAATCAGATTACCAGACACAGCACCGACTGACTTAATAAAACGTAGAAAACGTAAGGCAGGTGAAGACATCTATGGAGTATCAAGTTCTTCACCATTTTTAAACTACAGTGACGATATCGATATCTCTGGTATCGGAAGTTTTACTGGTTCCGCAAGATCAGGACAATTTAAACAAGCACCAACAGGAAGATAATTATGGCAAGCATATTTAAAAAAATTGGAAATTTTCTAAACAAAGATGAAGTCAGAGCAGGTCTAGCTTTAGGATCTACACTAGGTGGCTTCGGAGCTTTTGATGGCATGAAATATGGAGACACGATCAAGTCTACATTAGGAGGTCTCAATCTGGCTTCGGGACTTAGAGCAGGTGGTGCAAGTGGTGCCCTGCAAGCTGGTCTAGGTGGTTATGGTCTTGCTCAAGGTTTAGGTAAAGTAGGAACATTTGGAAACACTTTTGATACGTTGATGGGTAACAAACAAGCTAGTATGTCACCAGCAAATCGAAATACATTAAATACAACTTATGCAAATACATTCGGTAAAGGCAATGCTTTACCTGCTAATGTTTCAAAATCAAAAGTACCATTATTTAGTGATGGTGGTAAAGCAGCATTTGATGAAGAAACAGGAGGACTTTTTATACCTACTGGAAATGTGTCTTCTCAACAACCTCAAAACAATTAAGTGTTGATGGTGGTTTATATGCTGCAAATAACCGTGTTGTTAATAATGCAGCCAATAATCAATACCTTAATACTGCGGGTATGATGTCAGTCCCTAATACAAATATGAATGTAGACCAACAGATGTCTTTAGCTAGTAACAATTTGCCAACTGGTGGTGGTCAGAGATCTGATAATTTTAATGTACTAACAGACACCAATAGATCTGGTGGTTTTGGTTTTAGTAATGATGGTGGAAAAGGTTCTAACTTTGATAGTTTTCAAAATGTAAATGCAGGTGGTCAAGATATCTATTCACCTTATGGAACTTCTGCCCCAGGTTTTTACCCAAACACTGTCCCTGATAGTAATAACGATGGTAGCTTTACATTTAAAGATTTTAGTTTTGAAAGAGTGATGGATAATATTGTTGATAAAGCAATGAAAGATCCATTACAGGCAGTAGCCGTTGGATCTGCTCTTGTAACTGCGTTTGCTGATGATCCAAAAGAAGAAGCAGCAAACAATATGCAGCAGAGATGGCTAGGGTAAGAGCACAAACAGATCCAAATAGTGACTTCGGTCAAAACTATATGTCTAGTTTCTCCGACAGAAGAACTAAAGAATTAGATGATGCTTACACAAAAGCAACTTCTGATTTCGTAGCCACTATGTCTAAGAGAGGTATGTTAGACAGTACTGTATTTACAGAGGGTAAAGCCTCACTTGATGCAAAGTTTGCTGAACTAAAAGCAAAGATCCCGTTTGATTCACAGATTGCATTACAGGATTACCAGAAAGCACAACTTACAAATCTTAATCTTGGATCTCAAGCTGCATATCGTGGTGGTGCACTGAATGCAGGTATCACAAACCCATTTAGCAATAGTTTCAAAGCAGCCGTAGCAAGTACAAAATCATAGGAGTTTTTTATGGCAAGTTTTTTCACAACCGTTTCTAGGATAGGTCAATTAGCAGGCGGCTTAGATGTGGCTCAGAAAACAAAAGAAAAAGAAATAGCGGCTAAGAACGAACAGATTAGACAGTTCAATCTTGGTCTAGCTAAAGATTATGATATTGCAAATATAAAAGAAAGTGGTCTCGACACTAGAAACACAAGATCAAATTTAGCTTCAATAACTTCTGCTAAAATTAGATCAGGTGGTATGGGTAATCTTAAATTAAATGATTTTGATAATTTAAATGATGTCATAACCAGTAACATTATGGGATTAGGTGTACTCGATTCAGACTATTTTGATAGTGATGGTAATATTAAATCTGGTTATGGGTCATCATTAGGAACACTTCAGAATATAATAAGAGATAAAATTATTAATAGTGGTGTTCAGAACGATATGGGTGCCATTCAAAAAATTATTACTGATACTGTGAATCAGTTAGGACCAAGTATAAGTCCTCTTGAAAAACCATTTTTTGGTGATGAGACAGGCGGCAAACTTGGATTTGGTGGTAATATTGGTCAACAGATACAAGCACTTAAAAACACATACAAAAAACCAGAAACTGATCAACCTACTTTTATAAAAAATCTACGTCAGAGATTAATGCAGGAATATAAATCCGCACCTCTGGTGAATCAAATAATAAATATGATTATGGCAGGATAAAAATATGGCTTTGAATGATGGCTTGTTCGCTAATCCGACTACAGGTGAAAGTGATTTTGGTGCAAGTAAATTAAAAGAAAGTACAAGAGCTTTTAAAAACTTAGCACCTCAAATGAATCAAAATACTGAGGAATTAAAGAAAGTTATTTCTCAGTTTACTACTAGTAGATCTACAACACCTGAGACAAAAGATTTAGATTTAAGTAATATATTAGAAGAGTTCGGTGCAACTGATTATTCAGAGCCAAGTGCAGGTGATGCAGGTGGTATAGGCGGTTTTATAGATGCCACTTATGCCGCAGCCGATCAAGGTTTTGCTGATGTTAATTTTGGTGCTTCTCTTCTTTTAAACGACTCTGAAACTAACATGTTAGCCGCAGAACAAAAGTATCAAAAAAGTTTAAGTGAACCACCAAAGAGACTTGGTTATGATAAAGACAGTTGGTCAAAACTTATTGATGCTGATTGGTGGGGTAACTTAGCAGGTGGCACTATGCCCTCTATTGCAGGATTATTTGCTGGTGGCGGTGTAGGTGCGGTTACAGGTTCAGTAGTGCCTGGATTTGGTACAGCGGTAGCAGGTTTAACTGGTGCAGCAGGTGGTTCTGGTGGAGCGGTAGGTCTTCAACAACTTGGGGGAACTTTTAAAGATGCCTTTGCTTCTTATAGGCAACAAGGTAAAAGTATTAAAGAGGCTTATAGTTTAGCTTATGATGTAGCAAAAGTAGATGCCTTAAAATCTGGTGCTCTTGCATCTGCCGCTGTTTTATTAACACCTTTGCGAGTTACAGGATCTCTTACACAACCAATTGGTTATGGTGCTAGAACTTTTGGTGTTGGTGGTGCTCAACAACTTACTGGTAAATTAACTACAGGTCAACTTGCTAGTCAGGCAGCACAACAAACATTAATATTACAACCATCTTTAGAAGTTGCTGACGTGATCTCATCTAATAAGATTGCCAGAAATAGTTTTGATAGAGATAGAGATATTTATGATGGTGCTGTGGATGCGGCAATTGGCTCTATTTTCTTTGACTTTCCAACAACATCCGCAGGTCTTGCTTATAACTATGCCAGAAGTGGTAAGTTAAAAGCACCATTTAGTACAGATTTAACTACAACAGATACTAAAACATCGGATCAAACAAGTTCCACCCCTTTACTAGAAGATGGAACTTTAATTGATTTAGATCCAAGTCAATTCAAAGTTCTTAGTGATCCTGAAATAGCATCTAATAGAATATCTTTTTTATCTAATCAAATCACTCGTATGGAACAATATGATATCGATAAAAGAAAAGATGATAACTATAATGGCGATGTTAGGGTTTCTAACACTGTAAATTTTTTCAAGTGGTTATCTCAAGCAGATAAAATTATTGCTGAAATTAATTCTATAAAAGATGTAGCGAAACGGAACAGTCCTGAAAATCTAAGAAAATTAGGCGATGCACAAGAGAGAGTAGAAATCATTAAACTTATGATGGACCCAGTTAAGAATGTAGTGGTTCCACGATATGTTTTCCAATCAGCAAATGGTCAAGTTTATAGAGTGGTGTTGAGTAAGAATGGTAACCCATTAAGTCCATTTCAAAAGTCAGGTAAACCACAGAAGACCCACATTACGGTTTTTGATCCTACCAGTAAAACTGGAACTCGATCCCTTGCTAAATCTAGTGGTACCTTATCTTCTAGTGGTGTACCTGTCCCTAAGAATATCTTGCTGACTGCTGCCGTCTATAGCCGTTTAGTCAATGCTAGAAACAGAATGTTTGCAGAGATGGATGAAGTAGATGCTTTTGATGCAGCGAACAGACCACAAGAACAGTTAACTCAGACAGAACAAAAACCTGTTGAGCCAACTGAAAGACAGACACAAGCACAAGAAAAAATTGAAACTGCTGCTGAAGGTCAGACATCAGGTGATGTGATACCTGTCACACAAGATAATGCTGTGCAACCTCCCCTACCTTTTAACCAGACACAGACACCACAAGCTCAGACAGGCACAAAGTATTTTGCGGATCCTGAAACTGGTCAGTATGATATGAACCAAGGTTTTGAGTTTTCAACCAGACCAGAACAAGATCAGGTTATAGATCAAGCAGAAGCTGAAACAGAAGTTGAGTACACTCAAAAGACAACTAAGCCACGATTACCCGATGGTAATATTGATAGAATGTCTCCACCTATAACTTCCTTATCTGATGGCAAGAATACTTTGTACACAGCCAGAATGGATTCAGGTTTTGATTCAACTATGTCATGGTATCAAGTTAATGAAAAAGGTTTTAACGTAGATACTGCTGTTTATACGACACCTTTACCAATTGGTAATAATAAAGCCGAAGCGATTGAAACTCTTAAAAACAAACTTGCTCAGATGTCTGACAATCAGACAGTTAAATTTGCTCGAACTCAGAATATAAAAACTAATGATGCTGTACAAAGAGCAGGTGAACTACCTCTTGGCGAGGGTATAGAGGCATTACTTACTAATGTCCCAGGACAAGACAAACCTGCTGTTAGACAAATTATAAATATGTTTGCAAAAACTCTAGGTAAAAATTTAGAGAAAGTAGATGTTGTAAACTTAGCTAGTTACCTAACAAGAATGGAAATAGATCCAGAGATTGCAGACGGTATGATCGGTGCATATCTTCGTGGTTGGATCAAACAAACTGAAGGCAACCTACAAAGAGGTGCCATTGCTATCAGACTTAATCAACAACCATCCGTAAGAGTTGAATCTTTAGCACACGAATTAGTTCATTTTGGTATCAAGATGAAAGGCATAACACCAGAGATGATGGTGGATATGTACAATAGTATTCCAGACACAGACTTCAATAAACAATTTATTGAGAATGATCCGTACTATAAAGACCTAAATATAGCAGACAAAGCTGAAGAGTATATTGCTTACACTCTCGGTGAGATGGTTGAGAATAGATATAGAGGTCCAGTAACAAGACGTAGTGGTGAATATGAAAACAAAATTCAATATTTTATCAGACAGATTATCAGAGCCGTTAGAGAATTCTTTGAGAGACTTACAGGTAAAAACTTAGTTGATGATTATCTAAACAACATCAAAACTAAATACGGAATGGATACAGAAGCAAGTAATCCATTCGAGGATCAGACTGCTGTCTATGGCAGAGAAGCTCCCGTAGAAGAGACCACACCTTTATTTGCTCGTAAGACAGATGGAACAGATGGCACAGACACACCGTCTAAGAGCATAGAAGATATACAAAAGGCAATACCAGAGTATAGAAGAGCAACAGTACAGAAAGCACCAAACACTGTATCCACAACTATTGATGGTCAAAAATTTACAGAATTAGATTTGAACAAAAGAGGTATAGGTTATGTAGGTAAGAAGCCTGTGTCTCAGATATGGCAAGAAACTTTAGATAAAGTTCCAGGTGCTAGAGCAGAATTAAAAAAATTAAAACTTGAAAATACAATGGTTCCAAGAGAAGAAGAGTTTTGGAATGCAGCTTTAAAATTACCAGACAGAGCTAGATATTGGTATGAAGTAAGCTCGGAAGTGATTGGTAATTATTTTCCAGATTTGACAAAAACAGAGATTGAAAAGTTTTGGGATGTAGTTGCGGCAACTAGTCCGATGGCTGACCCTATAGAAAATATGTTCAGAACAATTGCTTTATTGTCAGAGCATTATCAAAGCAAACCAATCACAACAGATCTTGTTAGTCCTACCGCAGTGTCCACTGCTTTATCCGATGAGTTACTAGGAGCACCTAAGACCAGATCTTTTAGTGGTACATTCTTATATCTTAGTGGTGTAAGAAATGAAGTACCTTTGTCTACTAATGATAGACAAGTTGCTTCTTCGTTTGGGATCACAGGGGATGACATAGCAAATAACTTTGTTATGTATCATATATTAAGTGAATTCTATATAGGTTTAAGGAATGAGCAGAATGCTAACTTACCTTCAGGTGTTCAACCTTATGAGACATGGCAGATCCAAGCACCTGCGTGGGTACATGAAAGAGGTTTAACCAAAGCCTCAAAGAATGAACTACAAAATTATGATGACTATGCTCTTGTTTTAGAGAACAGAGTCATACCTAAATTAAAAGAAGCAGGTATTTCTATTCCAGATAATCAACTTACTAAAGATGTTCTTAGTAATCCAAACGTACCATATGCATTAAGAGAAAACCTATTAGGTTATCAACAAGCCTATGTTGGAACCGTAGAAGTTAACACACAATCTAATGTTGTAGGTAAACAGTTTGAAGAGAACTCTGCTCTCATGAGAAATCAAGAAGGTTTTGTAGGATTAACAAAAGAAGCAGACACTATTATTGCAGACGGAATGAGAAAGTTAACTTCTCGATCTAAAGAAGGAAGTAAAAAATTACCATCTGTTATAGATCGAATTGCTAGTGCGATGGTGGGTAAAAAAGTTTCAATGGTACGAGTAACTACGGATGGCTTTGGTACATATGCAGGTTCTGCTTCACCAAACATTCGTATTCCAATGAGATACAAAGATTCTAAAGGTTACGGAAACTTTGATGAAAAAGACGTAGATACTTTCTTATCATTATTAAGTGGACCTCTCGGACAAGAAGCCGCAGCAGCAGGTTTGTTTGTGGATGCTAATATGAATGAAGCACCTCCTGCGGGATTTGATAGAACTTTTAGTGTCTTTGTGAAAACTGGAAATGATACTAGACCAGACGACATTGACCCTAGAGGTATAGGAGAGTTAAGTGCTAAATTAAATAAACCTGTGTCTATGTCTATTGTAGCCAATGGTTATTTGTTTGATATACACCTAGAAGGGGGTCCTTCAATAACAGACCCTCAAGTTATTTCAGATGCAGTTGGAGGTACAGGTCTTGCTCTGTTAGGTGAAATTTATTTAATACCTAGAGACTATAAGGTTCGTTATTTTGAAAGAGTTGCAACTCCATATAGTGATGGGTATAGTAAGATAATAAGTGATTTTAAGAAAGGAATAATAAATGAAGCAACCCAAGAAATTGCAGACCTCAGTCCTAGGATCGGGAAAGGTCAAGCAAGAGACTACATCCTCGGAAACATCGAAGAAATCACAACCGTACAAAATTCTATCCAAAAAAGAATTGAAAGAATTAGGCTTAGATCGAGGGAGCGAGTTAATAATCTCGATGAAGTAAGAGATAGAGTAAGAGCCTTACACGATGAAATGAAAGCTAAACAAAAGGCTTTTAATAAAAAGATAGAACCTAAGTTAGAAAACCTTAGACAGACTGAACTTAGATCACAAGAATCACAAGACACAATAGCACCATATCCAGAAGACGTGGATACAGAGAATGACATTGATCCACTATTTGCTAGACGTTCTACTAATACATCCAAGACACAAGAAACATTAGAGAAAATATCTAAAAATTCTTTTACTGGTATATTCACAAGTAGTGCCAGAAGATTGGTTGGTTTGGCTAGAGGTACAGACATTGGTTATAAATTAGCTAATATACTTGACCGTGATAAATATGCTCGTACTTCTAGAGATACAACAGGTACTATTGAGATGGATGTACATGAAGAGATCAATCAGGGTCTTGGTAAATTCACACAACAATTCAATGACATTTTAAATAATATGACAACTGCACAGATCAAGTTAGTGCCTGACTTGTTAAGGGGTAGGTTTGTAAACAAGCAAACAGGAAAAATACAGATCACTCCTGAAATGCAAAGAGTTGGTTTAGGGATCAACAAAGCAGTCGAACTTAGAAAGTTAATGAATGACTTATATAGTTTAATTGAACAAACTTATGCAAAATATGGTGCCCCCGCTCCTCCAAAGATTCTCATGTACTTTCCGCAAATCTATAAATTAGATGGTAAATTTACAGATGGTATTTTAAGGGGTTTAGATAAAACTCAAGGCTTACAAGATTTCTTCAAGCAAGTATTTACAAATGATGGTGTTCAAGATGCTGATGTCAAAGCACAGGATTTAGTATCTAAGATTCTTAACGAGGGTAATGCTCCTACATGGGGTTTTGATTTAGCAACCGTTGCAGGTCAAAAGGTATTTAGATTTACTCCTCAAGAAATGAGAAGGGTTATAAATATGAACCCTTATCAAGAGTTTGATGTGACTATGGCTAACGGTCAGGTAAAGAAAATGAAGTTAGCAGATTTTCTTGACAATGATACTTACGGAGTTCTTCAAAAGTATATAACTACCACTGTTAGACGTATGGCTTTTGTGAATAGATTTGGTCCAAAAGCTGAGAAGATTACAGAAGCTGTTAATGAGGGTGGTACAATTGATCAGGAACTTGGAGCAAGAGGTGAAGCTCCATTATCACCAGAAGACAGATCAGCTATATTTAATTTAATAAGAGCAAATCTAGGTATATTGCCAACTCATTCATTTTTTGGTGCAGGAAAAAGTGATAAATCATATGGTGTACAACAAGGTATGAAGTCATTTACTAACTTGTTGTTTCTCAATCTATCATTCTTACCCGCAACATTAGAGCCTTTAATTGCGTTCAATAGATTAGGAATGTTTGGTGGTCTCGCTACTTTAAATGAGTATGCAAAAAATACTTTAAGAATGCCTTACCGTATGGCTAAGAGTACTGCCAAAGGTGCGTTTACTAAAGGCACAATTGGAGACAAGTATAGAGAATTTAAAAAATCCTATGATGCAGATGATAGTGATTTACAAATATTTGCTAAACATATCGGAACTATCTTTGAAGGTTTTCAATATGCTTATCAAAATGCAGCCGAAGTAAATGCTAGTGTCAAATGGGAAAAAGTTGACCAGATAATATTTAAGTACAATTTACTTCAGCCAATCACAGATGCGACAAGAGTTGCTGCATTAAGAGGTGCTATTGTATCCCTACCCCATTGGGCAAAGAAATCTAAAAAAGGTAGTAAGATGTATACCAGATACTTACAAGAAGTAGGTCTTGTAGCATCTGATCTTGATATGTTTGACCCTACTGATCCAATGGGAACATCTAATCCAAAAATAAGAGCAGCTTTAAATGACATAGTTGCTTCTATTATTATTGCCCCAGATGCAGGGCGAAAACCTACATGGATGTCAGATCCAAGATTTGGTTTACTCTCACATATTAAAACATGGACATTTACTTTTACTAACACAGTCTTACAAAGATCATACAAAGAGTTGATGGCTCATGGTAATCCGATGCCTCTAGTTTACTTAGCAGGTTTTGGTGCAATGTTATCTCTACAACATTCACTTAGAGAATGGATGACATACGGAGAAGAAGGTAATCCGTTCCTCAATGAGATGTTTGATGAAGAAGATGACACATTGAGGTTTGTTTATAATGCTTTTGAAAGAGGCGGTCTCTTTGGTGTCTTTCAATTTGCAGCAGATTTTATAGTTGGTTCAAGAATAGGAAGACAATCATTTGATCCAGGTGGAACATTAATACCTGCATA
>VMHT01065326.1_pt1 | contig 21949 bp, 18 predicted proteins | sample 4693611 | NCBI WGS metagenome assembly VMHT01 (sample SAMN12280063, study PRJNA550983) | marine metagenome | isolation source: seawater sampled from same location over 5 years 0.02-0.2 micron viral filtrate | place: USA: collected off the coast of southern California halfway between the port... ...
GCAAATACAATTCTTCGGGTATTCTCAAAGACAAAACCCTGCTTTCTTTTTTCTCCCTTCCTCTCGTGCGCATGTAGTGTAGGAAGGGTCATCGTCGTATATTCATTCCGCCACGACAATTGACGACATTGTAGTTTTCAACGATACTTAGTATGACAGTCCGGTTATATGCTGATGGTAAGACCCACTATCCAATGAGTGAGGGAAGATTGGTTTTAGTCAACCCTCCAAGAACTACTAACAAGGTGAAAAAGATGCCCGCAAAAAAGAGAGTAACTAAGAGATCAGCCCGCAAGTCCGTCCGTAGAGGCGGCACGAAAGCTTCCAGGTCTGCAGCCGCTAAGAAGGCAGCAGCAACAAGGAAGAGAAACGCTGCAAAGCGTTCTTCCGCAGCCAAGAAGGCAGCAGCAACTCGAAAGAGAAACGCTGCAAAGCGTTCTTCTGCAGCCAAGAAGGCAGCAGCAACTCGAAAGAAGTCCACAAAGAGGGCTTCTACACGAAAGGCTACAAAGAGAGGACCTTCCAAGACTAAGAGATCTGCAGCAGCAAAGAAAGGCTGGAGAACTCGCAGGGCTAAGGCTACAAAGAGATCTAACGCTGCAAAGCGTTCTGCTCGCTCTCGAAAGGCTAAGACTGTACGCAGAAAGTCCACTAAGAGAACTGCTGCAAAGCGCACATCCTCTAAGAGAAAGACTACACGCATGACCAAGGCTAAGAGATCAGCAGCAGCAAAGAAAGGCTGGAGAACTCGCAGAGCTACTGGTACAAAGCGCCGAACCACTAAGAGAAAGGCAAAGCGCCGCACATCCAGAAGTGCTAAGTTCACAACTGGTAGTGTAAAGGGTAGCGATTTCCTAGGATTCCTTCCAAGCAAAATCAACCTAAAGGGTGTCCAAGAAGGATTCATGGGAGTCCCAGGCGCACTAATTTCTGATTCTGGTAACTTAATGAAGGGTCTTGCTTACTCTTCCTTCGCTGGATTTATGATGATGGGTCTAACTGGCGCAATGCGAAACAACATTCCGTATGTATCGGACATGATTGGTAACAATGTCACAGGTCCAGCAATCAGCGCAGCAGGTGGATTAGGAAATGGAGATGGTGGAGTCTTACTAGACACCGCTATTGACCTAGCATTCTTGTCTGGTCTTTCCACAGTCGCAAGCAAGGGATTCGGAGTTGACACTAAGTTCGTCAAGGCTGGAGCAGGTGTAGCTGGTGTATTCATTGTCGCAGACATGATTAGAAACCTACAGACACTAAGCATCGGTCAGAACGCCTCTGCATTAGCAGCAGGTGACTACGCGGCTCTTGGTATGCCAAGTGTCCCATTCCTAAGTGGAACTGGTGGCGGTCTTGGATCTTTGACTAACGATATGTTCGGTATGCACTCTAACAACATGTTGATGGCTGGAGGCCACGACATGGGTATGATGCATGGCGCTCATGTAACTAACAACCTTGCTCTTGCTATGGCTTCTAACAACACAGCAGCACACAGCAATAACAAGTTCTTTGGAACAAAGAGCCTAGGTTCAACTAGAGTCAACCTCTTCTGAGTAGGGGGTTGTTCTAGTGGAGTTAATACCTAAGCGCCTAGAAAATGTTCTCACTAAAGAGAACGGAGTTATTCTAGGGACTTGTGCAGCAGGGTTAGGTGCCTTCGCACTCGCTATGGAAGCGGCAAACTTTGTCGCCCAGGCAGGTATGAACGAAACCACTTACCGTTCCAAGTATGCTAGGAATGTGTACGGTACTACTGGGGGAGCCATCCTAACATCAGGACTGGCTCTCCTGGCTACCGACATGATCCAAAAAGAAGCAATTGACATGGGCTACTTGAAGAAAGGGGCGCTCCGCAGAGCAAGAACCGCAAGTGTATCTTTCACAGGCGCATTGTTAGCATCTAAATTAGATGTAGGGCAAATAGGCAAGAGGACTGAATATCTTTCACAAGGCTCAATGTCTGCAGCAGTTCAACCAACAATGGAAGACGCTATGCTACTTGACAACGCTAGGGCTTCTAATGAGCCCGATTTGCTGAATAATTTAGCGAATAAAGTAAGCACCATACAAATGTAAACCAAAACAGGTGACAATATGATACTCTCACAAGCTAGGGGAATTTTTTCCAAAGCCGAGGGAGTAGTTCACCTCTAGCCTGTATTTCTTTCAGTCGTTTGTTGCAACCGGACTACTCTCTCGCACCTTCGAAGAACTATATCTGATGATGCAGGGATTTCAATACCCTGTAAGTCTATTAAACACACATTGATTAATCAATCATTACACACTAGGCTAATGAACTCAGGACACATACTAGCAATACTCATAGGGTTTTACGCATCTTTCGCTCTTACGGTGATGAGCGTATCTCCAATATTAGGTTAATTTACAATCTGTCGCAAAGGGGGCAACCCTTTGCAATTATCCACCTTTGACAATGAGTGTAATTAGGACACTTTACAGGAATTACCCCGCACATACTACTCTACATCCTCAATAATCAACTCATCATAAAATTCGACAGAAATTACTGCTTCACTCATCAGCCCTGGTCTCATTCCAATAAAATGTGTTTGAAGATCTACGGAAGAGTGAGCATCACTTTGTTCGAAGTACCAATGCATCTCTATAATTGAGACTTCTATTCCTTCTCCTACAGTAGCTCTTACCTCGACAGCATGGCCGTCATAGAAATCTCTCCATTTTAGTGAACTAGCCAGAACTGTTTCTTCAAACTGCCATGCCTGTTTTGTAGTTTCAATCGGCTTACTTATTGTAACGCCCCAGAAAGCCCTCTCTCCTGGTTCTATCTCCTGAACATAATCAATTAGATCTATTCCATCGCACTCTTCGCATTGAGTGTTCATTGTCCCTGTAATGTGTCCACAGGTCTGACATTTCTTACCCCGAAGTTCCATTTTATCACTCCCCCAGTTGTTGCCTCAACATTTCCTGGTGTCTCTGTCGTCTACTGTTGTCTGTCATTAAATCGTTCTTTTTCTCTCTTAACCCATTTAAGCCATGCATACGAAAACAAGTGGACAATGGTATTTGTAGAGCTTCAGCAACAAATTTCAAATCGGTATAATCATCGCCACTCAACCGTATTCGAATCATGTGTTCCTTCGGATCCTTCTTAGACACAATTACTCTCAGGCGCGGTTGTCCTTTGACCTCTTCGGAACAATGGACTACGAGAGGACTACGAGAGGACTACGCCATGCTACGAGAGGCTACCGCACCTTATATCTAAATGGTCAGAGGAAAGGTCAGCGTCGAAGGGCGCACCTAAAAAAATGGAGATGAAAAAAAAATGAGTATGTTTAAAGTATATTTTGACAGACCTGCTGCTCTGATCGCGGATTACCTCGATCAGATCAATGGCTTCATTGCCTATGCCTACCCTAACTGGGGCGGAAAAAACCGCGGTATATGGGCAAAGGGTGAATATGGTACAGGTGGACTGCGTGCAGATCACTTTAGTATTTTAGACACCCAAGGTGTTTGGCAAATTCCAAACACAGCCATTGGGACCACCGGAAGTAAGACGAGCGCATCCACAGGATGGATAAGCAAAGCTCTGGACTTCAAAACCCTTGAGGAACTATATGTGATGATGCAAGGTTTACAGTACGCTGTAAATCCGCTAAATATTGTTGAAACACAATGGTCAATCGCTGGAATTACTACCCCTGTGGTGGAAAATTCAATAATGAGCGTTCTTGAGGAACCACTTGTGTTCTATACGGAACCACTTGTGGTCGAACCAGAGAAAACAATTGCATGGGATGTAAGAACACGCCAGGCATCTACGGCTCTCTCAGCAGAGAAAATCCGTGTTGTGGGTTGTGTTGTGGGTCAACATCACGAATTAATTCAACAAACTACATCTAGTGGGGAACTAAACTGAGCCCTTTTGGGATCAGTCAGGAGTGAGGTGAGAGGAAATGGGAGACCAAGGAACTCTAGCACAAAGCGCAATCGGTGGCTACGAACTAGCTACTGGTTCCAAGCCCGCCCTACACCTGCTGCATGTAACTGGTAAGTGGACCAACGGCGATGCACTCTTCATCAACGGTGAAGGGGCGACAACAGCCAATGCAGGTGCTACGACTGGATTTTCAGTCGTGTACGGTGCAGGTTCAGTCACTCTAGGAACTGTGGCGGCTGCAGGCAGCCCAGTATCAGTTGTCTTCGGATCTGGAGACAACAAGGATGACATAGACATTGTCGGAGCTTATGGCAGCATTGCCTGGGACGACGGCGGTGGCGCAGTATATGACACAGCAGGTTCGGTATCTGTTAAATCAGTCGATGGAGGCACAGTAAGTCTCCTAGTATCTATGCACGACCCAGATGACGGTTCAGCCGTTACTCCGGTAAGTGGAACAGACACATACCGATTAATCGTTTACGCAAACGCTAGGAGCAACCTCTAAGCGTATCAACTTGAATCTCTCTAGGTTCTTCGGGATCTAGGGGGGCTCAGGTTGTTTATGTGGATGTGACTATCATGGATGGTATCAGAGGAGGACTTGGTTATCCTGGTGGCCGTACAGGCCAAATGGGTAATGAGATGTTTTCTGGCAACATGAGTCACGGATTCGGATCTCTTGGTTATCCTGGTGGCCGTTCAGGCTACATGGGTATGCATGAGAATCACGCTTTTGGCGCAACAGAGCAAGTAGCTCAGGCACCAGTCAATCAAGCGTCGAATAACAATTCGCCATTGAAGGCAATCAACTCGATTGCGTTTGGGCGAGGAACAACTACTAACATTCCTTTCTTCGGTGCTGTACCGACGGTTCCCCTATTGGGAGCAATTTGTTGCGGTGCTGCATATCTTTACATGAATAGGTGAATAAGATGGTGAACAACAACTTCTTCGGTGGTGGGATTGGGGGTACAGTTACTCCTAGAACTCGAGGCGGAGCAGTCAAGTGGCATGGTGGATTAGGGGCAGAAGCCCCGAATAACAATTCGCCATTCGTTGATCCAGACGCAGGCTCATACCTTGCAGGTATTGGAACAACAATGCTAGCATACTATGTTGCAACCAGATTATTCCCTAAAGCAAGAGATAAATTCGATTCAGCAATGAAGAGAGGAGAATATGCCAAGGCTTTCACAGACAGCGCAAAAGCGATGAAAAAAGAAGCCCTTGGCTAAAACACAATCAAACACCTATAATTACATAAACAAAAGGAAGTGAGAAAATAGCAAGAGTAAATTTTGGAAGAAGCCCGACAGTAAGGGGGTACAACCCCATGGAAAACACCTTGAAGCCTGGTTTTATTATCAAGCTCCGTGGTAAGTTTTACGCAGTAGACAGCGTAGAAGGACTTACCTACGATCTAGTAGTAACCGCACAAGGAAACACGAATGGAACAGAAGTAAGTGATGCCTATGATAGCGGCTACTTCGAGGATGAAGACCTCGAACCGTTTAGAAATCACCTATACTGTCTTGTCCCATGTCTATACAGACAACCTAAGTTCATATCAAGAACAGGTACATATGATGGCGTGGGATTCCCCAACGACGCTACAGTAGTCACCGTTACATCGACACAATCGATTGGTGGCGCTGCTAGAACTAAAGTTGGAGACATATCTGGTAAGGTATTTTTGAAGCATCCAGCAGGCGTAGCCCGTTGGAGTGCCGATGAAGCGCCTGAAAATGATAAGACAGGTTTCATTGATGTGAACACTAGCCCAATTGATGACCCGAATCCAAACTTCGCAATATGGATCGAGTCATCTGAGTCTATGCTACCTAATTTTAGATTTTTAAATGACACAGGTGAGGCACTTTATTATCCAGTCATTCACCTGGTCGGTTTTAAGGCTCGATTAAGCCCTATGGCAGAGTCAGACATAGAAGAGGCCAGAAGAATAAATGGTGGAAGGCTCGTTTACAAGCTAATAGTGCCACAGGGCTTACCCTATGCAGGTGCTATAACGGCTGAACTAGGTGGCTCCCCTAACATGATTTAGGGGGGAAACTAATTGTCACTAACTCCAGCACAATTGGGAACTAAGTCCAAGCAGATGCCTGGGCATGTTCGAGCAGCAAACGAAGTTCTTCGTGGGCCACACTTGGGAAGAATATCGCCTCAATCGGGAAATTACTTAGACAGAAAGTATGCTACAGGCAAACTTGTGATGTTAGATGGTGGTTTGCACAGAGTCGTATCTGCCGAACCAATATCAATAAGACATTTCTTTGGAATACCTTGCACAATTTCTGCAGTATCTTCATCTGCGGTAACAGTCAAGTTGAATGACACCAACCAACTAGGGACTAACAGCCAAGCCTCAAATCTCGCTTCTATCACACCTGCGGTGGGAGATACGCTCTTGTTGGGTGCGCAGGCATACAGACAAGAGAACCAATTCGTCACGGTTCAATCACTAGCAGGTGGGAATCTTGGCTCTGCAACTGGCTCAGTTATTACAACGGCTGAGACAATCGTGACTGACCGAATAACAGTAGGGGATGAAGCGACACTTCTCAGACTACCTGCGGCATCTACATCTAATGGTGCTATAGTATTAGACCCACAAGGAGTCGATATTCTTGAACCCACACCAAAAGGGACAAGTACGGACTCTCCAATTTATCATGTTTCAATAGGGGTTTCAGAACACCCTACTCTGATTAGTAGGGCGGGAAGCGTAACTTCGTTACAAGCCCATGAATACGAAGATCAAACTTCGGTAGTTGCAGTATCGAACAAATCCGTAGATGGGGATGAGATAGGAACAGGAGCAAAACCTACAATGGTGGGTGTCATCGGTCCTTCTTTGAGGGTTTTTCAGCCCCAAGGAGTTATCAGATTCGCTGCTGACGAAGTAAATTCAATGAACATATCTTCTGACAAAATCCTTCAAGGGAAAAGCGGCATGATAGAAGTTCACTCAAGCTCCGAATCCGACTTGAACCCTCACTTTGACCTGTGGATAGGTGCTGGGGAGGAGACAAGTCCCGAATTTCAAATTATGAATAGGCACACAAACGCTCCATTGATAGCACCATATCTAATTATGGTCGGGTGGAAATATTCAGTAAGGCCTGTTCCAGAAAGAGAAGTAAGAGAAATGATCAGAAGGTCTGGCCGCTTCAAATACGAGATAATACCAACGGCCTTCACAAAGAGCAACCTGATGGGCGATAGCAAAAGCGCACCTTCTATTGGTTGGAGAGAACTCGTTCAGAAGAACAGAGGTCAAAAATTATCCTACGAAGATTACAAGAGAATGACGGAGCAAACCTCCTCTCAAACTCGGAACATTCTATACGGCACGACTGGCTCACGCAACTCGGAGCAAGGGGCCGACCCAAGAAACAATCATAGGGGGTACAACTGATGTGTGACGGGAATTGTGGGTATTGTCCTCTTAAGGGGTGGTTTTGTTGAGTGGCGAATGGATTGAAGTCGGTCCAGATGGCTACACAGATATTATCGGAGAACCTGGAGAACCCGATATTATTGCATTCCCTGGGCTTCCGTCCGAAGGACTGCGTGCGCAAGGTCTAGCAACAAAGGAAACTCCTGCTGATAATACTTCAAATCGATATATTACTACAAGAATAGACAATAAGACCCTTACTCCTGGGCAATCATTGACGATAATCGATGAAAGAGAACAAGGACAAGTAAATTATGTTCTAATCAAGGCAAGCACAGGTTCAACAGCAAGTGCAGGAAAACTAGCAATATTCTTACAATTAGATAACTACGCACAAGGCGGAATAGATTCGGGGGTCAAGAATCTAACGCTAGACACATTAACAGATCTAAACCTTCCATCAGACCTTCCAGGTATGTTCCACTTGACTGTCGATAAGACGGATGAAAAGGTCGCTTTGTTCAGAGGTAGCGACCAACACCCTCACAAAGAAAGAATAAGACTAATCATATCTAACACAGATGCTTCGCAAAACTTGAGCATAGACTTTATCGAAGTAGTTAGATACCAAAAAAAGGTACTGAGGTGATAAAAAATGAGTGGAGTATTCGGAGGTTTGCCTGACGCAGTAATTCAGTTTCAATCAACTGTTGGAACATCTGCAGCAGCATTAACTTCTTCTGCTCCTGCAGACTCATTGACAATTCTAGCAGATGCAAACAATTCTGCAATCATTTTCTTAGGCAACTCTTCCTCAGTTACTACGGGCAACGGTTTCCCTCTCGCAGCAGGGGCCTCGCAGACGCTCAAGATTTCGAATTCGAACCTGGTGTATGCAATTAGTGGCTCGTCGAGCCAGAAATTGCATGTCATCGGGAGTTGAATAGAAAGTGCCATCAAATTACTCTGCACCGCCAACCCTTGCTGACGACATAGGCAATCTTACAGTAAGCAACTTTGCAGGCTCGGCTATTCAAATTTCTTCTGAATCCTTCACAGATTCTAACACAGTCTTAATGACTGCAGCATCAACTGATGACCGGATAGATGCAAAAGGTTTCATATCAACCTCAACAGCAAACTCGACATACGCTCCTATTAACAGTCCTACATTTACTGGGACGATAACTACGCCTTCTCATGCGAATGTTGATACTGTATTGACCTCAGTAGCGTCAAAAGCGCCAATCGATGCACCCACCTTTACAGGTCAAGTAGCAATACCTGGTTTTTCAGATGTAGCCACTACGCTTGGAGGAATAGCCACAAACGCATCAGCGATAACTGCAATCACTACTGGCGCACCAGCTCTATTGAACACTCTAGATGAACTGGCTGCTGCTCTAGGGGATGACGCTAACTTTGCTACTACAATCACAAACACTCTAGCAGGTAAAGCCGCTTTGGCCTCCCCTACATTTACAGGCACTCCTAATCTTTCGGAAGGTTTTGCAGTAGGTGGAACTGCAGTTACGGCTAGTGCAGCCGAACTAAACATACTTGACGGGGCAACTTTGACTGTAAGTGAAATAAATCTGCTTGATGGGGTAACTGCTACTACAAATGAACTCAACATAACTGACGGAATTACAGTTTCGACAGCAGATCTAAACCGAGTCGGAGGCACTAGCGCGACAACGGCTGAATTAAATCTGCTCTCGGGCGTATCCGCGCTCACGAGTCTGCCAGGACTTTCTTCAAGTGTAACTGAGTTAAACACTCTTGATGGACTAACTGCTGACACCAGTGAGTTGAATATACTTGACGGAGCAACAATAACTACAACAGAATTGAACAAACTTGACGGATTTACAGGAGATGTTGAAGACCTAAACTTCGCTAAAGATTTGAAGGCAACAGGAGTTACTGCATCCGAACTAGATGTATTAGATGGCGGAACCAACGCTACTTCAACTACAGTTACCGCAGGTGATCGGGTAGTTTACAACGATGATGGAACAATGAAACAAGTTGCAATGTCCGATATAGTGACATTTCTTAATAGTTCAAGCGTTCTTACACTTTTGGGCGCTCAATCGCCAGGTGATGCGATTTCAGGTCTTACATCAAGCGCCGCAGAATTGAATATTCTTGACGGGGCTACATTAAGCACTACTGAAATCAATTTTGTTGACGGGGTAACTAGCGCAATACAGACTCAATTAAACGCAAAAGCGGCTCTAGGCGGGGCAACCTTCACCGGAGCCGTAAATATCCCTGCAGGGAGCCTTCAATTGGCTGGAACGGCAATAACCTCAACTGCAGGTGAGATAAATATACTCGATGGGGTAACAGCAACAACAACAGAGGTAAACAAATTAGCAGGGTTGACTTCTAGCACAAGTGAGTTAAATCTGCTTGACGGGGTTACTGCGACTACAACAGAAATAAATTACCTTGATGGGGTGACTTCAAACATACAATCTCAACTTGACGGTTCTGTAAATACTCTTAATCCAACATTCACGGGAACAGTATCTATTCCAACTCCATTCAACATTGGTGGAGTGTCAATGACGGCCACAGCCGCAGAACTTAATCGACTTGATGGGGTTACAGCCTCAACTGGAGAAATAAATGTACTAGACGGACTTACAGCCACTACTTCCGAGTTAAATGCAGTAGCAGGACTTACAAGCACCGTTGCTGAGTTGAATATTTTAGACGGGGCTACACTTTCGACAAACGAGCTTAATGTGCTTGATGGAATCCTCGCCTCGACTGCAGAACTGTCGCTTATGGATGGAGAAACTTCTGCTACCTCGACAGTCGTAGCGGCAGCAGACAGGGTAGTTTACAACGATGATGGAACGATGAAACAGGTAGCAATGTCTGACATCGTAACATTCCTTAACGACGCTTCTGTACTGACGAATGTAGGTGGAGGATCTAACGCAGTTTCAGCCGCTAGCACATTTGGAACAGATAATGTGCTAATTAAGTCAGATGGGACAGGAAAAGGCTCACAAGCAACCGGAATCACGATTGCAGACTCAACAAACAACATGAGTGGTGTTGGTACGATAAATTCTGGGGCTATTACTTCGTCAGGGGTCTTGACAGGCACCGGAATAACGATTGGTTCAGCAGCCATTCTCGAGGCGGAGCTAGAAATTTTAGATGGAGCTACAGTCACTACAACAGAGTTAAATCTGCTTGACGGGGTGACAGCGACTACTGATGAAATCAATATACTTGATGGACTTACTGCCAACAAAGACGAACTAAACCTGCTTGATGCTTCGGGTGGTTCAACGACAGCATTAGCAACGGGAGATGCCTTCATCATAGGTGATGCAGATGCTTCTAATGCAACCAAGAAAGTTCTATTGAGTGATCTGATAACTCTAATTAACGCACAGACTCTATCAGCATCAACAAGTGGTAATGCAGCAACAGCAACGGCAGCCACAACGGCAGCCACTCTTGCTACTGCTAGAAATATTGCTGGAGTCTCCTTCGACGGTTCAGCGAACATAGCAATAGCACCGACTAATTTAACGGGAGTTACTGCTACAGCCGCAGAAATAAACATTTTAGATGATGCAACCGTCACTACAGCAGAGTTAAATCTGCTTGACGGAGTTACAGCCTCTACTAATGAAATCAATATACTTGATGGACTTACTGCCGATAAAGACGAACTGAATCTTCTTGACGCAAGTGCTGGATCATCTGTTGCGGTGGCATCTGGCGACGCAATCATAATCGGTGATGCTTCGGATTCTAACGCTACGAAGAAAACTACGGTGGCAAATCTAGTCACTTTCTTGAATGATGCTTCCGTTCTTACGAATGTAGGGTCTTCAATCGCCACATCATTAGTTAGCCTTAGTGGTGTTTCATCGGGTTCAACACATCTTGGAACTTTCACAGGCTCTACAATTTCTGATAGTCAAACGATTAAACAGGCTTTACAGGCCAACGAAACAGCAATTGAACTTCGAGCCCCAATAGCAAATCCTACATTTACGGGTGAAATAGGAATTGGTTCTGTAAATGTAAGTGAAACAGAACTTGGAATTTTAGAGGGCGCAACAGTCACAACGGCAGAAGTAAACAAGTTAGACGGGGTTACAGCCTCAACTGCTCAATTAAACATCGTTTCAGGAAAAACCTTGTTGGCCTCTGGTGATTCATTCTCTGATAGCGATAACAACCTGCTTACTGCGGCAGCAACTAAAGACATAATAACTGGAGGTGCAGTTCTTTCAGCACTCAAATTCTCCAACTCAGCAAATAATCTAATTTCATCCACCGCAGTAAGCGGCACCGACACGGCAGGAAAGAATCTCACGCTCGCGGCAGGCCAGAGTACGGGTACGGGCGCGGGTGGCTCAATCATACTACAGGTCGCTACTGCTGCAGGCTCAACAGGTAATTCTGCAAACAGCCTCGCTACGGCTGTTACAATTACTTCCGACAAAGCAGTAGCTTTGGAAGGCGCACTTACAGTCGCAGGTAATTTGACCGTCAACGGAACAACGACTACGGTTTCAACAACAAATACGCTAATTGCTGACAAACTAATCACTCTGAATGATGGAGGAAGTGCAGGAAGTGGAACAGCAACAGGTCTAGAAATCGAGGAAAACGGTTCTGCAACTGGATTCTTCAAAACGGATGGTACGGGCGACTGGACACTCAAGGGAGCAGGTACGGCAGCAAACGCAGTCCTCACTCTCGATGTAAATGCTACAAAGACAATTACGGTAGGTGGGGCTCTAAGCATCGAGGCGGATTCAGTAATCAACCAAGATCTATCGACAGATGCAACTCCTCAATTTAGTAGCGTTACAGCAGACTTAACGGGTGATGTAACAGGAAATGCAGACACGGCGACAACATTGGCAACTGCAAGAAACATTGGAGGCGTGTCTTTCAACGGCTCTGCCAATATTGACCTTCCTGGTGTTAATGCTACAGGTAATCAAGATACAAGCGGAAATGCTGCTACTGCAACGGTTCTCGCTACTGCAAGAACGATTGCAGGGCAGTCGTTTAACGGTTCAGCAAACATATCTATCGGACCAACGGACCTAACAAGTGTAACTTCGAACGCAACAGAAATCAATATACTTGACGCTGGAACTTCGGGTTCTTCCGTTACATTGGCCGATGGAGATTCATTAATCATAGGTGACGCATCTGCATCCAACGCAACAAAGAAAGTGCTTATGTCAGATGTTCAGACCTACATTTCAGCAAGCGGAGGTGGAATATCTAATGTCGTTGAAGACACATCTCCGCAATTAGGTGGAGATTTAGACTCAAATGGAAATACAATCCAACTCAAGAACGGAGCTACAAGTGCAGGTTTCATTGAATTCTTCGAGGATTCAGACAACGGCACCAACAAAGTAACTCTAATCGGCCCTGCCGCAACGGGGGATGTCACAATCACTCTGCCTGCGACAGCCGGAACAGTTGCCCTCACCTCTAGTAACATTACTGGAAGTGCAGCAACTCTAACAACTGCTCGAACGATTGGTGGTGTTTCTTTCGATGGATCAGCCAACATCAATCTGCCTGGTGTGAATACTTCTGGTTCTCAAGACACAAGCGGTAATGCTGCTACTGCAACTGCTCTCGCAACTGCCCGAACGATTGGTGGTGTTTCTTTCGACGGTACAGGAAACATCTCTCTAGTTAGTGGCTCAATCCCTAACAACGCAGCAGACACAAGCGGTAATGCTGCTACCGCTACAGCATTAGCAACTGCTCGAACGATTGGTGGTGTTTCTTTCGATGGTTCAGCCAACATCAATCTGCCTGGTGTGAATACTTCTGGTTCTCAAGACACAAGCGGGAATGCCGCAACTGCAACTGCTCTCGCAACTGCTCGAACGATTGGTGGTGTTTCTTTCGATGGTTCAGCGAACATCAACCTAGTTAGTGGCTCAATCCCTGACAACGCAGCAGACACTAGCGGGAATGCCGCAACTGCAACTGCTTTAGCAACTGCTCGAACGATTGGTGGTGTTTCTTTCGATGGTACAGGGAACATCACTCTAGTTAGCGGCTCAATCCCTAACAACGCAGCAGACACAAGCGGAACAGCCGCTACTGCAACTCTCGCATCAACTGTAACTGTATCTGACAGCAACGCAAATTCGAATCTTGACTTGGTTTTCACCGATGGTAGTAATGCACTTTTGGAAGACAATGGTGCGTTATATTACAACCCATCTACAGGGACGCTCAGAGTTCCAAATCTAACTGTTAGCGGCACAACAACCACAGTTGACACCGTGACCATGAATGCCGCAAACGCAATTGTCTTTGAAGGGGAGACTGCTGATGCCCACGAAACAACGCTCTCAATAGTGGATCCGACAGCAGACCACACCTACAAGCTTCCTGACTTGGGTAGCACAGCAGATGAAGGATTCCTAGCGGCCTTTGCCGCAAATCCAGGAACTAGCCCTCTAATCACAGCCACTCCAACAGAGTTGAACTATGTCGATGGTGTTACTTCTGCTATACAGACGCAATTAGATGCAAAGCAATCATCTGTTTCAGGCGCGGCCTCAACGATAACAGGTTCTAACCTAACGGCATCCAGGGCGGTAGTTTCAAACGCTTCTGGAAAAGTCGCTGTTTCAGCAGTAACAAGCACAGAACTAGGCTACTTGGATGGCGTTACTTCTGCCATACAGACGCAACTGGATGCAAAGCAAGCAACAATCACAGGTGCGGCCACTACGATAGACGACTCCAACCTAACGGCATCCAGGGCGGTAGTTTCAAACGCTTCTGGAAAAGTTGCTGTATCAGCAGTAACAAGCACAGAACTAGGCTACTTAGATGGCGTTACTTCTGCTATACAGACGCAACTTGACAACATATCTGGTGCAAGTGGAATATCTGATGTTGTTGATGACAGTTCTCCGCAATTGGGTGGAGATCTAGACTCAAATGGAAATACAATCCAACTCAAGAACGGAGCTACAAGTGCAGGTTTCATTCAATTCTTCGAAGATTCGGACAACGGCACAAACAAAGTCACGCTTATTGGACCCGCCGCAACTACAGATGTCACTATAACTCTGCCTGCGACAGCCGGAACAGTTGCTCTTACTTCTGGCAATATTAGTGGAAATGCTGCAGGTCTTTCTAGTACACTCGCAGTCGGAAGCGGAGGAACAGGCGCTACGAGCCTAACAGACGGCGGTATTCTCCTTGGTTCTGGAACAGGCCCGATAACAGCAATGGGCGTTCTTGCCGATGGCGCTATGATTGTTGGTGACGGAACAGGAGATCCAGTAGCAGAAAGCGGCGCTACGCTCAGAACATCAATTGGTGTTGATGCTGCAGGAACAGACAACTCAACCGATGTGACACTCGTCACATCAAGCCACGATTACCTCTCAATATCCAGTCAAGCAATCACACTAGGCGCAGTCAGCCTTGCTGATGATGTCACAGGAACACTTCCTGTGGGTAGCGGAGGAACGGGCGCTACAACCCTAACAAACGGCGGTATTCTCCTTGGTTCAGGGACAGGTGCGATAACAGCAATGGCCGTTCTTGCCGACGGCGCTATGATTGTTGGTGACGGAACCACCGACCCTGTTGCAGAAAGCGGCGCTACGCTCAGAACATCAATAGGTGTCGGAACAGGAGACAGCCCCGAATTCACCAATCTTACCCTATCTGGGAATCTAACGGTTGAAGGAACAACGACGACAGTCGATTCGACTACTGTTGCGATTGCAGATGCCATGCTCAAGCTTGCCAAAGACCAAGGAAGTAGTGCTGATGCCTTGGATTTCGGTTTCTATGGTCAGTATGGCGAAAGTGGAACGGCGAAATACGCAGGTATATTCAGAGATGTAAGCGCAACAGGCGATCCATTTACCTTCTTCGATAGCTTACAGACAGAACCAGGGACTACAGTAAACACAGGTGGTACAGGATATGACCTCGCAGACATTTCAGCAGGGAAAATAACCGCCGCAGATGGCTTCGCAGGGGCAATAACAGGTGATGTGACAGGAAACGCAGACACGGCAACCGCCCTCGAAACAGCGAGAAACATTGGTGGTGTCTCCTTCGATGGAACAGCGAACATCAACCTTCCAGGTGTGAATACTGCTGGAAATCAGAACACAAGCGGAAATGCAACCACCGCCACTACGGCAACCGTCGCAACGACAGTCACGATTACAGACAACGAAGACACCAATGAGAGCAACCTCATAGCCTTCGTTGCCGGAGCTGGCAGCGCCACGGGTGCGCATGGGCTCGAAATGGATGGAAATCTCACATACAACCCAAGCACAGGCAAACTAACAGCGACACAACTTGATGGCGGAAAACTGACTGTCGATAATATAACTCTGAATGGTAACACATTATCAACAACAACTTCTAATTTCATAATAGATGCTTCCCACGATATTGTTCTCAATGCAGACGGTGGAGATTGGACATTCAAAGACAACACCACAGAAATTTTAGGAATCTCCAATCAGAGTGCAGGAGATGTTGTACTAACAGTTAGCACAGCAGATAAGAACTTCACGATCAAGGGAACTGATGGTAGCAGCGCAATTACCGCCTTAGATATAGATATGGGCGCAGCAGGCGCAGCCGCATTCAACGGCGTAGTAACAGCAGCAGGCTTGACAATCGGTTCTGCCGTAATAGGGGAAGCGGAATTAGAGATATTAGACGGTGCAAACATCACAACAACGGAAATCAACATTCTCGATGGTTCAGCGAATAGTGATGCCTTCGCCTCAAGCGGTTCATTGGCAGACGCAGACCGCATAGTAGTGAACGATGATGGAACAATGAAACAAGTCGCCATGTCCCATGTTGCGACATACATAGGCTCTGCTTCCGGCACCTTCACCGCTAGTGACATTACAGGTCAGAACGCCCTCGGTGCTTCGCCTGCCTCAGACGACACTTTCGTAATTCACGATACTGACGCTTCAGCTCTTAAGAAAGTGTCAATAACAGAATTGGCAGGTTACATGACAGGTTCAACAACCAGTCTCGCTCCCAAAGACGGCCCTACCTTTACGAATATCGTCACAATCCCTGCGTCAACAGGTACGGCGGGGCTAAAAATAGGTTCTGTCAAGGTCACAGCAGATTCAGACGAACTAAACCAACTTGACGCTGATACTGGTACAGTTACCTTCACGATAGCCGAAAACGATGGAATCATAATTTCGGACACATCTGCAGGAGCGACCAAGAAGGCGGTAATGACTGATCTAGAACAATACATGACTACCTATCTCTCCTACATCGGTGGCGGGCCGTTCATACCTGCTGTCTCTGGAATTAGCCCAGGGACAGATGAGATTCCTACATGGGATGCCAACGGGAAAATGAACCGGAATGCGAACTTCAAGTTCAATTCAACTCACGGTCAAACCAACGGCCTAACGATGACAAACGCTGCCGTGAGCTTCGGTTCGGACATTGAAGCAGCATCAAGGACGAACGACACTAACAAACTGATGACAATTTCGACCCCTCACTATCACAATGCAGAGGAAGATGTTGCGGGCTTGTATGCGTACAACTCAGACGGCACAAATAAAGTCTGTATAGGCGGAGGGAACAGCAACTTCAACGCAGCAACAGAAGTGAAAATTTCCGCAGCAGCAAACGACGCTACCCTAACGGGAACGGAGCAAGTGGTGATTACTTCAAGCGATACAGTCGTGAAGAATGTGTTCCAAGGCTACAAGACTAGCGTTAAGGCGGTCAGTAGCACTACGACTCTAACAGATGCAGATTCAGGAAAGACGATTTACTGGACAGGGGGAACTCTTAACTTACCTGCAAACGCAGAAGTGGGGCAGCAATTTGTTATTATCAACAACACAAACGGAGCAGCAACTCCTGTCCTCAACTCAAACACAATATCTGCCAACTGGACATCCCACTCCGCTATGGCTGATGAAACCGCTAGAACATACATAAGTGTTGAAGCAAATAAGTGGATTTTCATTGGGTGATTAAATGGCATACATGACAGGGCTGATTGGATCAATTCAGCAATTGGAGACTGCAAATGCTACTCCTGACCCTGCTATTTGGGCTAAATCACTTTCAGGACTTGGAAACTCACAAACAGATCAGAACTACAACGGTGGCGACTTAAGTACCTACATGGGTGGAATTGTAGTAAAAGACGACGGTTCAACCATGGTAGTAGGTTCGATGGGGGGAACTCTCGACGACTTCATTATCCAATATGATATGGGGACAGCATTTACGATAGACTCGAATGTAACGGTCAGTAGCTCGTCAGGTGACAACTTGGACATAAATCCTCCAGAGGGTCTTGTTGGAGGGGTATCTGTTGCTGATGATGGTAGCAAAGTCTATTCATTTGGTCGCTCTACTAACAATGTAAATAGATTTGACCTTTCAACTGCTTGGGATCTTAGCACAGGGGGAAGTGCCGTAAGCAATTTCAACACGAGTTCTCAAATTGCGTTGGTTTATGACGGATTTGTGAAAAATGATGGTACAGAAATGTATGCAGTCGGTTACAACCCTGATAATGTATACCAATACACGCTATCCACTGCTCACAACCTATCAACAGCAAGCCTAACTAACACATTTGATATTTCAAGTAAAGTGACTGCTTGTGGCGGAATACACTTCGAGAGCAATGGCTACGCCTTCGTTGTAGCAGATATTGTGAGTGACAAACTGCACAAGTACAACCTCTCAACAGCCTGGGATGTTTCAACAGCCACTTTCGACTCATCCTCAGACTCATTAAACACACAAGCCTCAACACTATCAGGGGTTTGGTTCGATGATGACTGGACTTACATTTTTTACACCGACCAAGACGACGACGACATAATGAGAATAAATGTAGCAGGGACTTTGGGCGCTCCAAACAACCTAGCAATAACGGCTGCATCCACTACGCAACTCAATCTTTCATGGGACGCTGTTTCTGGGGCAAGCTCTTACGATGTTCACCGTTCAACCTCTTCGGGTTCGGGATTCTCAGAAATTGCTACACCTTCTTCTAACTCATATAATGATACAGGAAGAAGCGCAGGAACTAGGTATTACTACAAGGTTAGAGCCGTTGACTCGAATGGCGATGGGGCTTTCACATCAGAAGCCAACTCCTTTACACTACCGAATCAAGTCACAGGACTTTCTGCTTCTGTAATATCTTCCTCACAAATCAACCTATCATGGAACAACCCAACTGGAACTGAGGCAGGATATAAGATAGAGCGTTCTACCTCTTCGGGTTCAGGATTCTCCCAAATCGCTTCACAAACAGGTACTACTTATTCTGCTACAGGGCTAACGGGAAGCACAACATACTACTTCCGAGTTAGGGCATTCACTGACCCTGGCGGAGATGGAGCATACTCATCGGAAGCAAGTGGAACCACGCAGGCGGGCTCGTCTGCGCCTACGAGCGTGCGCATCTCAACGGCTTCGAGTGGCGGCTACGCCAATGCTGTATTGCTTCAGAACCAAGAATCAAGCGCACAATGGCTCGATGAGGATGGATCGAACTTCTCGGGCAACTCTCTGGTAATAGGTGTCCCAGTTAGCTTCTCCTCCTCAGATGCCTACGAATATGCAGTCCACCCGAACGGAACATCAGGATATTCTCTAGTGTATGTGTATGCCTACGGGGAAGCCACAGGAGGAACATCCTACGCATGGTCAGTCGATAACTTCCAAGAAGACTCTAGTGGAATTTCATCAATAAGCAATGTGGTGGAAAGCACCGCACAAGACGGAACTGCTACTGCACTCGCCCCTGCTGCATCATTCAGGGTGAATGGTGTAAGTGGTGGAAGAGGCTACTTAGCGTGGCAAAGTGAAGAACAACTATCATTTGACATTAACTTCACGGCAACAAACAGCACAGGCAGTACGAGCGCCCAAGAATTGGATGTGAAATTACAGGGATGATTGAATGAGTAGGTGGGAAGTAACAGGAATCCTTGATGGGCAAAGCGGAGACTACAAGATACAAAGTTGCACGACAACCACAGGAGAACAGTCATGGCTCACCTATGTTGACTACAAGGGCTTGACTGGTGGCCCTTACACGGTTCTGTATAGAAAATACTCTGGAAGTTGGGGTACGAACTGGGTTAACATAATGCAAGACACAGAAGCAGAATACACAGAACACGATTGGCTGGTATCTCGTATGTCTGGAGACATTCTCATCGGAGGTTTGGGAATTGGAATGATCAACATTCCATTGTTAGCTTCAGATGATGTGACAAGCGTGACGATAATCGAGAAGGAACAAGATGTTATCGACTTGGTTTGGGCTGATTGTGCCAAAGATAACCGATTCACCGTTATTTGTGCAGACATCAACACCTGGGAGATACCAGAGGGAAGTAGTTGGGATGCTGCGTGGTTCGACACATGGCTTACTCACGAAGAATCTCTAGCGAACTACCAAACGAGACTGACTAACAAGTATTCACCGTATGTTACGGACATAAACGGTTGGGAATGGGTCAATTGAGAGAGGAATAAGTATGGAGTTCGTAATTGGTGCAGATTTGTCTAACCAAATTATACGATTCAAGTCCACAGTCGAAGAGGCGAACATCAGTCAGCCGTTAGAATCGACTGGCCCCGTTGATTTCATAGAAGTACAAGCAGACAGAGACAATACTGATGTTGTATTCATAGGGAACTCAGAGGTAAATTCAACAACAGGTTTTCCTCTCAAAAGAGGTTCAGGATTATGTATGAAAGTTTCAGATTCAAAATTGGTTTACATCGTCAGTCCAACAGCAAATCAAGTAATCCATGTATTGGGTTCAGGATTTCATTTAGAAGATCCTCCAGTCAGCGACATTCAGGCAACAGGAGGAAATATAACTACATACACAGAACAAAACGGTGTTCAATACAGAATTCACACATTTACGGGTACGGCAATATTTGATGTCACAGCCCAAGGTTGGGCTGATGTTCTCATGGTAGGCGGCGGTGGCGGCGGTGGAGCCGACGGCGGTGGCGGCGGTGGCGGTGGCGGTGTTGTTCACATGAAAAGAAGGCTTTTCAGCGCAGAACCCTATCAAGTAATTATTGGTGGAGGGGGTGCTGGAGGCGAATATCCATTTGTTCAAGGCACCAGAGGTACAAACTCATCAGTTGTCCAACAAGCAGATCTAGCAGGGGCATGGCCTGAATTAAATGTCCCACACAAAGAAATAGCAAAGTTTGGAGGCGGTGGTGGCGGTGGAGAGACTGGCGACCAATCCTCTGATGCTCCTTTAGATTTCGCAGATGGCAGCGCAGCAAATGGCGGCGGTGGTGGTCAACCAGAGCCAGGGCAAGGGGCTCAAGGATTATCTGGCCTAAAAGATGGAAGTTCTCTAACTGGATGGAGGATGATAGTAAATGACGGATTCAAAGGAGGAAATCACGGAGACACTTCTTCATCAAGATCAGGAGGAGGGGGTGCAGGTTCAGCCCAAGACGGTCAAGATGGCCCCTCCGGACATGGCGGAAAAGGAATCCAATTGAATTTCATTGGGACATTCGAATCTTATGGCGGTGGCGGTGGCGGTTCTGGAGAATCAGAAAGCTCTGGGTATGGGACTGGTGGCGCTGCAGGGGACGGAGGTCAAGGCGGTGGCGGTGGCGGAGCATCTAACAGAGGCTCATCAACAGGTGGTGCAGGCGGAAAAGACGGCACAAACAACGGTGCTGATGGAAGTTCGACTGCTAATACTCAGACGACCTCTGGTGGCTCGGATGGAGGGGCAGGCGGTCAATATTCAGGTGGTGGCGGTGGTGCAGGCTCAAGTGGTAGAGGCGATGGCGGAAATGGCGGTTCTGGGACAGTCATCATCAAATATAGGATAGTGTAATTATGGCTCATTTTGCAGAAATAGATGGGAGATCAATCGTATTGCGTGTAATTGTATTAAATGATGATTACATCAGAGATGCCGACGGCAGACACAACGAACTACTAGGCAAAAACTTCCTAGAAAAAAATCTAGGTGGCGAATGGGTTCAGACAAGTTATAGCGCCTCATTTAGAAAAAGGTTCGCGGGCGTAGGCTATACTTATGACAAAAACAGAGATGCGTTTATCTCTCCAAGGCCCTATTTATCTTGGCTATTAAACGAGGACACATGCAATTGGGAATCTCCTATTGAAATGCCAGAAGATGGGAACAGGTATAGGTGGAATGAAATAGAGATGGATTGGGAGTTGGCCGAATGAGTCGAAAATCAACCCTACTAGAAACTCTACAGTTCAAAATTCCTGCTAAGATTGAACACAATGTATCTCCTGAAACCGAAGAAAAGGTTGATGAAATAGTTGATAAGATTCTTGATACAATTAACAAAGGAAAAGACGAAATGATACTAAACTGGCGAATCGTTCAATTCCTAATGCTTCTTGGGGTAGTCGGGAGTGTGTTATTGTGAGGTCAAAAAAACCCCTAGGATTTGGCACCCCTCCTGCCTTGTGGCAAATTTACATGGATGATTTCCCACATCTCGAAATGAGCATGGTTTCA
>VMHT01099913.1_pt1 | contig 21946 bp, 26 predicted proteins | sample 4693611 | NCBI WGS metagenome assembly VMHT01 (sample SAMN12280063, study PRJNA550983) | marine metagenome | isolation source: seawater sampled from same location over 5 years 0.02-0.2 micron viral filtrate | place: USA: collected off the coast of southern California halfway between the port... ...
GAATATTTAATTTCTCTGTTTGCATCTTTTAATTTTTCAATATCGTTAAGAGCTTTCTCTAATTGTTTAGTTATAAATTCTATATTAACTTTATTAGTCATATTCATTTCTTGATTTTTTTCTAATGTAGCTACTGACTTGAAAAGATTTTCTATTAAAAGAAATTGCTCCTGGTCAGCTGGTAAAGATCCAGCCTGGCCCCTTGGCCATTTAATTCTAAACTCTGTATTTAATTCTATATCTTTTTCATACAATTCTAATTGTGTACTATGTTTGTTTTGAGTTTCAATCAAACCAAAGTAGGCCCATACTCCAGCACAAGCTCCAACTACTAGGGCAACTATAGTTTTTATATCTGTGGCTATTGCTGATTTTTCTGTAATAGGTTTCATTAGTAGTTAGGTGGCCCTCCACATAAGGCTAACAATACCATTGCTATAATTAAGCAGCCTGTAAAATAATAATTCATAACACCTCATAAAATATTTGTTGTAGCTCCTAATATAAATATCCAATACACAGTTAAAAACATATAAACTCTTAACCTCATTTTTTGTTATTAATTTTTTTTAACTTATCAAAACTTCTAGCTCCTGTCATACCAAGTAAAGCAAACAGAACTGTCATAAGGGTAGAGCTGTCCAGGGTAGGAAGATCTATTGTTGTACCTCTTAATGCACAGATCCAATTAGTGATTGGTATAACTAAAAATTGAAACATAAAAGCAAACACACATACCCAGGCTAAAGAGGGCCTCCATAATCTTTGCATCCAAGACATAGCTCCTGTAGCTTTTGCATCTTCTCTATTTATTTTTGCTTGTTCTTTATCTACATCAACTAGAGCTTTCATTAATTCTTTTTCTATGTCAGCTTTTTGTCTTGCAATTTTATTTTTATCAGGCACTAGATCTACAGCTTTGTTTAGTATTGGTAGTAGAGCAGTTAGTCCTTGTATCATGTTGATATTCCTTTCCTAATTTCTTGAGGGTTACATCCAAACTTTATGTACATACCAGCAGAGTTTACATCCTCTGGGCCTATGTCTATAATTTTGTCTAATGAGTTTTGATAACCTTGCACCATGCAGCTGTAGGCATCTGGAAATGTATTAGGATATATGTGTGGAGGCAAACAAGAGTTTGCAATAGATGAGCATAGTATCATTACAAGTACATATTCCATTAAATAAATTTTCCAATTTTTAAACCTCCTAATATTATAGAAATTATAGCTCCAATATAGAAGATCACTTTAAGACCACCTCGGCCCATAGCTACTTGCTGCTTTAATTCTACAATGTCTTTGGTATTTTGATCTAGATCTTTGTGGATGTGATCTAACTTTTCGTTAATGTGTTTTAGAGTTACACTTTGTACTGTTGCTTTTTTAGTAACTCTTCCCATGGCATAACTACAATACTATTGTATCTGCCTCTTCTTCTGTAAGAGGTTCTCCAGCAATTAGTTTAGCTTTGGCACTATCTTTTAGATTTGTTCTAGCAGTTTCTTTTTCAGTATCAGCAGTTTCTAATTCAGTTGCTTTAGCTTGAACATCTGCCCAAGTAAATTCAAAATTATCAACTCCATTAATATTATTAAAATCTTTTTCTGTTTTACAATTTCCAGCATAAGACCATCTTAATGTGTTTGATTGTGCAACAGCTAAAACATTAATTGCTTTTGAAATATAATCTATATCCATTTTGTTTCTCCTATTATTTTATTACAATGCATATTCAAATACCTCTACAGATGATTGACAGATTGTTCCATCATTACCAGAATTTCCAGCATTTCTATTATACATCATGTTTGATGTGTCATTAGAACAGAAAGAACCAACTCTAATATACAATGTACTTCCAACAGTATGAGAAGAACCAGATGGTAATAACTGTGATGTTGCTGTTCCTGGGGCATGTCTGTTTGTATCTGCATCTGTTGTAATACCTATTTGTGGGTATCTATGATATAATTCTGATGACCAATCTATCCCATGACCAGATAAAGTTACTGCTGTAAATCCAGCATTTCCAGCCTCGGATGTGTGATACCAATTTGAGTTATCTTTAGACCATTGATACCAAAACTTTTGATGGTTTGGAGAACCACCATGTACTTTAACATTAATTACAAATCTTGAATTAGCAGATATAACTGTATGTTGAGTATTAAGTTGAGTAATAATATGAGTTGCCCTATTAATGTTACCCATATTTACACCGGTTTGATCTACTTTAATTGTATGACCTAAAAGTTTAGTAGTAATTGTTCCAAATTCATATCCATTTGCACCAGAATTAGTTTTAAGAACTTGTCCAGCAGAACCAATAGCTAATGGAGTTAAGTTACCACTAGCATTTGTAACTAATACTTTATTGTTACCAGCACTAGCAACAGCATCAGCTACACCTTTAGCAAAGAACACCCATCTTGATCCAGCAGTACCAGATGATGATGGGGCCTGGCCAGATTGAGCAGAGCTATCTATGTATAAGTAAGTAGATAGAATACCTCCATCAGTAAATTGTACTAAATCATTTTTTTCGTAAGTTGTACTATTGTTATAAGTACCCTTATTTACAAATCCTAGTTTTCCTAAATCTATCGTGGCCATGATATTACAACACTATTGTGTCTGCCTCCTCTTCGGTTAATGGTTCACCAGCAATTAACTTTGCTTTAGCACTAGCTTTTAAATCTGCTTTAGCTTGTTTATTTATTTCTTCTTGATTTTCTAACTCTAGTTTTTTTTCTTGTATATCTTCATCACTAATAGGTGTTGTTCCATCTAACCAAGTGACTTCATTATCTCTTGTAGAAAAAATAGCATTAGGATTTATTGCTGAAATTGCATCTGCTATAGTAATCATTATTCTATACCCCCATCTATTTCAAATATAGTCATTCTTCTACTTCCATAAGAGTGAACAGATGCTCCACTACTCTCTGACTTATATTGTATTTTGTATGTTATTGAACTTGTTGAATTTGGAACATCTAAATGATGGAAGAAACTTGGATAATATCCTCTGTCATTTGTATTACCAGAATATCCCATATAACCATTGCCATGAGCCACAACTGCAGTACTATCTCTCATTATTTGTACAAACATACTTGCACTCGTACTTGCGTGTCTAGTTACACCTAAATCTGCTATAATTAAAAAATCATTTGATGCACTTGTTGGTGTAAGTGTAATTGAAAGTCCTGTATCTTGATATGAAGTTGAATTTGTAGTAATATTTGATGCATCAGTATCATTATAAACTTTTAATATTTTTCCTCCTTGATCTGCACCAAACTCATATCCTGTAGCACCACTATTTACTTTTAATATTTGTCCAGCAGTACCGATTGGAATACCATCTAATGCTCCAGCATTTGTTTTAAATGCAATCTCTTTGTTTTGTAGTGTTGCTGCAACATCAGTACCATCAGCTCCTTTGGCTGCAAGTTTAGTCCACTTACTTGCATCACTTGTAGCATTACCTTGAGTAGCTGCGATAGCTATAAATGTTTCGTTACCAGATGTAACAATGTCATCAATAACATAAGCTGTTGAGTTATTGTATGCTCCTCTGAATACTGGTTTAATTCTACCTAAATTTACTGTTGCCATTATTCACTCGCCTTTGGGTTATCTGATTTGACTTTAGATATAGCATCTTCCCATGTTGTAGTATCGTTTTGTTTGTCATGCCACATCATATCTAATTGTTCTTTAATTGATGGATATGCTCTTTGTCTAGGCTCAATATGTAAGTCCCTATTTTCTATTTCAGTTGCTTTTGTTTCTATATCAGCAACATCAATAGGTGTAGTACCATGTAACCAAACAATAGTTGATAAGTCATTATTACTTAAATCAAAATGTGCTTTTGGATTAATTTCATTTATTGCGTTAGCATATTTTTTCATATTATGCTCCTATTTCCATTAAAGTCATAGTAGATATTGTAGAACAATCGTTTCCATTATTCCTATAATTTTTATTAATTTTTAAAATACCATTACTAGATTCTGCTTGAAAGAATGCTTGGTAACTTGTTGAAGTTGTAGTGTTTGGTTCGTGTAATAAAACCATACTTGGTTGAAATGTTTGCCATTCACTCGTTTCCAAATTGATAGCGAATTGATGTTTGCTACCAACTGACATAGCATTAGCACCTAACTGCTCACTACCTGCCATATCTTGAACACTCCCACCTGATATTTGATACATAATTTTTCCATAACCTAATGAGCTATCGTTTCCCCCATATTGTAATGCTCCAAAATGAACCATTACTAAAATTTTAGAATTAGTTGCACTTGGTGTAATTGAAGTATTTAATTCAGAATAGTTTGTCATTGTACTTCCAGTTGCCAAATCTTTTTCAGTATTGTCGTGATTAGTTACTACTTGAAGAACTTTTCCACCACCAGCAATTTCTCCAAACTCTAATGCATTACCACCAGAATTTACTTTTAATGCGTGTCCAGCACTACCTAATGATGTTAGTCCAGTACCACCTTTTGATACTGGTACTGTTGGCAATCTTGCATCAGCAATCGTACCAGATAAATTTGTAGCTGCTATTCCATCAGTAACTACCAGGCCTGTTCCTGTAGGTATAGTTATATTTGATCCAGAACTTTCTAGTTGATCTACAATTATTTTAGATGCCATAATTAAAATATCCTTTTTGTTATAATAAAGTGATTTTCTATATTTTTATTCATAAACATTTAGAGTACATCAAATCGTTGCAATCAGATGACCATCACTATTTAAACTAAAAGTAAATCCAGATGCTGCAAACATCTTGTCATCAAAGGCAGCATAGACAGCAGCTGTAATATTGTCTTGTCCACCATTAGTTGTTGTTACTTGTAAGCTGTCCAGGATGTTATCAGAGTTTGTATCTGTCATAGTAAATCCATAGATCTCTGCACTAGATGCATTACCCAACTCCCAGGCATTACCAGCATCATTAACTTTAAATACTTTACCAGCTGCAATACCGGATGTAGATAGTTGAGCAGTACCTACTGTACCCTGGGATGGAGTAGCAATATTTAAAGTATCACCTAGTTTTAAAATTTTAATTGTTTCCCCAGAACTAGGAGCTGCTGAAAAAGTTAATTGATTTCCAGATACAGTAAAACTTTCACCCCAATGTTGCAGTACCCCAGACAGGATAACCATAAGCACTCTTTCAGAAGGTACACTCTCTGACATAGTAAAGGCTGTTCTACTACCATCAAAGCTCTCTGTTAATGTTATGAGCTTGTATTCCCCTGTTTGTAAATTCCTTCCAATATATGGCATTAGATAATTTTTAACTCCCCTGTACCAGCAACAGTAAATGTTGCATTGTTATTTATTGTTATTGGCCCTTTTAAAAAATAGTTTTTAGTTGATGCCATTGTTAAAGTTACTGAACTAGAAATAGTATTATAGTTTTTATAAGCATCACCTTCTGTACCTACATTACCACCTAGTACCAAGTTTGTTGCTGCTAAAGATCCTAACCTTGTTAATGCCATTATACTGTTACCAATAATTCACCATCGGCATTTACCGAAAATGATAATCCTTTCTTACTAAAAAAACTTTCATCAAATAGATCTGTTTGGGATCCATCATTTGTAGCTACATCAATATTATCTGTGCCATTAGTAGTAGTCATAATTAGATCTTCTTTTTGAGATCCTGTTCCATTAGTCTTTTTAAAACCATACAGATCTGCATTACCTAAACCAGCTTGAGCTGCTGCTGATAGATCTGATATTTCTACTACACCAGCATCAATACTATCAGAGCTAGTTATAACTCCTGTAAATGTTGAATTACCTATGTATCCCATGTGTCCTCCTATGTACTAATACTGTCAATAAAACTAACTACAGTTTTAAGTGAACTACTTGTATCACTTTTAGCCTTTAGCTTATCACCAGATTTTAAAATTATTTTACTACCACCATCAATAAGCTCCAAACTAGATCCTCCAGGGATCGGACAATTAACAATTAATTCAGTTGTATTAGAACTATTCTCTATTGCAGCAGTTACATTGATAGATGTACCGGTTACATTAACTAATCTAATTCCAACTACAGTATCAAAAGTATTAGCTTGAGCTAAAATATCTGTATAGCTAGTACCTATAGCTGTATGTGTTAATTGGTTTCTAAAATTTTGTGCCATGTTTTACTCCTTTCTATAATGCTACACTCATTGCAATACTAAATCCAGCCTGGGCAAAATCAGATGTATCTACAGCTGCATCTTTAAATTGTCCTCCAGAGAAGATACGCAATTTGTTACTGTTACTATTAAAATAAATATCACCTTCAGTTAGGGGATCACCATCTAGATCTACTGTAAATTCAGTTGATGATACTCCTAGGTACTGATCTTGAAAATTATCTAAAAAAGTTTCTGCTGTTGCTTTAGCTGTTTCGGCTGCTGTCTTGGCTGCCTCTGCTGCTGTCTTTGCAGTTTCAGCTGCATTCTTACTTGATAGAGCTGATGATGCTGATGTAGCTGCCTCACCGGCTTTTGTCGTTGCTATTGTTGCCTGGGCAGTTGCAGTTTGACTTGCAGAAGTTGCAGTTGCAGCATCTACTAATAGATCCCATTTACCACTATCACTATTTGTAGTTAAGGGTTGAGATCCAGAAGATGAATGATCTGTGTTAGCTATAAAAATATTTCCGGTACTTGTGTCTTTTACAATATCTCTAGCAAAATAAGATGTACTAGCTGACCAATTACCTTTGAAAGATCCAATCTCTTTTGACATTATTAATGATGTACCAGCTGCATCAACACTTAATATTTTATTAGCCTCTAAATCTGGAAAGAATACAGGGCCATTGGTTCCTGTTCCTGTTACTGTTCTAGCAGTAGAAGGTTTTAACTGAATAGATCTATCTGTAATTTCTTTTAATTGTTGTTGTCTAATAACTACATTATCAAAATCAGTTTCAAGAGCTGCTGGTGTAATAACCTGGCCTGTATTGTAAACTCCTGTTCTAGATAATGGTTGATCACCAATAATAGTAATACGATCATTTTGTGCTGGAGTATAATTAGTACCTCCAGATCCAGAGTTATCTATAAAAGTTATAGATCCTGTTCCATCTGTATTAAGAGTAGCAGAGTATTGAGTAGATAAAGTAAGCTCTGTATCATTTTGAAATACCAATAATTCAGATGTAGCATTAACCTGGAAATTAAAAGTATAAGGCCCAGCTCTATTACTAGATCCTACAATAGATTGTACTCTTCTTGCTGTGTCGTTTACATTAAATGTTGCCATATATTATTCCTAATATTCTGTTGTTGTTTTGTATAGTAGAACAAAAAAACACCATTATCTTTTACCCTTTCTATTTACTCTTTCTTTTAGCAATTCTACTTTGTCATTAAAGGTAGGATTGTTGTTTAAAAAGTTTTCTTCTGCTAATGATCTTCTATTTGAAACAATATTTTTTAATGCTTTAAGTTTATCACCAGGCAACATATCATTCCAATCTTGATCATTATCAATCATATCCAACATTTCATCTAACATAGTACCATCACCATCAATATCAGAATTCATGTACATAATAATAGATTTGTATTCTTCTGATGTAAGAGGGATGCCACTAATAAAAGCTCTTGGCATTGGAATACCTAAACCTAATTTAACTAACCAATCATCAACTCTATTGTATTTTTCTTTCTGTGTTCTAATTGGACTAAACACATTCATTTCTGGGCCTACCATTACTTCACCCCATAGATTAACTCTTTCTTCTAATTCTGGATTAAAGAATGGTGATTGATGCATTGCTTTATTATATTCTTTATAGAATGCTCTAATAGGAGCTGGTATATCACCATCAAAATTTTCTCTCCACCATGATGCCTGGTCAGTTGTAATCATTGTATCATAGATTGTTGGATCTGAATGTTTAGTTAAGTAGTTACCAAAAGTACCTAAAGGATTTATAGCAATACCAACTGTTGCCTCTGTTAATTTTTTTAATAGTGTTGTTAATGATCTTGTTGCCATATCATCTGCATCACCATACCCAGGTTGAAACAATGCACCAAGTTGAGTAACACCTTGTGCAAATGGTTGCTGCATAATGTATGGAAAGACAGATGCTATTCCAGCTTTAAATAAAGCCTCCATGTCATTAGCAAAATTAGGATTTTCATATTGTCCTGGTCGAGATGCCATGTAAGCAAAGTCAGCAGAGATAGCTAATAAAGATGATACAGGATCAAATCTAGCATAAGAAGTACATTGGTATAAACCATCGTCTTGCATATTACATATTGAATAAGGTAATAAACCTTTTCTTTGAAATGCCTCTCTCTCACCTTTTCTTGTAGGCATCATTCCTGTAATCATTGTTCCTTGATCTGTAACATTAGCTCCATAAGCCATACTTCCAAATTGATACATTAACATTGCACCGGTAGATAGTTTAGCAATAGCAAGTTGTTTAGCTTTGGTTCCATTTTTACCAGATAAATTTTTTCTTACATCATTAGATAACCAAGCCAAAGCTGGGTTTCTTTTGTTACTTTCAAAAAAGATATTCATAATTGTTTTGTAGAAAGGCACAAACATTTTCATTTCTGGTACATTTAAAATTCCTTGTAATTTAGAAAATATACCTGGAGGTAAATCTTTTTGGAATGTTCCCTCTAACATACTTTCTTGTACTTCTTTAACAGTTGCAGTATCTGGATCTGCTAAAGTTTTTTTATAAACTAATTCAGCTCCAGCTTTATCGTCTGGAAAATCATTTAAAAATTTATTCATTTTACTTGTTGCAATTCTTTCAAGCTCCATTTGAAAAATAAAACCTTTCATCATTTCATCTTCTGCAACTAACAATCTGCCAGGCACTCTAACCATTGTACCCATTACTTCAAAAAATGAACCAAGAGCTGTGTCTTTATACTTACCAGCTAACTCTTTTGATATTGCTTTATCTTTTCTTAAATCCATTTTTGTTGTAATACTTTCACCAGATTTTAAAGAGGCCCATGCATTACCTACAGCAAGTTTAGATCCATATCTCATAGATTTAATCATAGCCCAAACTTCATTAAACATCACACCATCAGCTGATGACATTCCAGGAACTTTATTAATACCAGCTGCAACTCCATACTCTACAACTCTCAAAGTATTAAAAGTAATATTACCAGCAATGTTTACTGTGTGTGTAATAGGTGACATTAATCTTGTGTTAATCCAAAGCTCTGCCCAGGCATCTCTAAATTTAGTTACAATACCATCTTTAGCAAATTTAGATTTTTGATGTGGTTCTAATTTTAAATAGGCTTGAGCAATTTTAGCAGCAGCTGTTGTATCTTTAGGATCAACATTCATTTGTTTTAAAATATCACCTAACTCATCAATAGCCTCAACTTTAGGTGTATCCATTTTAGATACAATACCAAGTGTTCTACCACTTTCAGATATTGCAGCAGCTGTTTTAGAAAATAAAGATCCATACAATGCAAATGTTCTGTAAAACAATTCTACATCTGCTGCTGTAGCTGCGTCTGACATTACTATTTTAGCAAGTCTATCTACCTCTGCTCTTGCAACTGTTACTTCCATAATAGCTCTATAAGCAAATTCTGTTTTAAAAGGTGTACCTTCTGGATTTTTAAGGATCTGCATATACACATCATTTCTGCCATACTTGGCAGCAGCAGCTGCTATTTCTTCCATAGTCATCTTACCTCGTTTAGCAGTATTAATACTATCTTTAAAAACAGTAGCTACAAAGTCTTGAAAGGTAGCAACATTTTTAAATAAATTAGGATGATCAGCATTTCTTAATGTAGTTTGTAAAGCACCTTCTTTAATTTTTAATTTACCCATGCTTAAATTATTCATGGTATCTTCAATAATTTTTAACTCTGCATCATTGAATTGTTTAAAGATAACATTGCCTGTACCTTCTTCTATTACAAACATTTTATTATCTGGAACTTTAGTTGCTAAAATTTCTGCTTGTTTTTCCTGGGCCTCTTCTATTGTATCGCCATGAGTTTTATCTTTATGTGTTTTAGATTTTTTTGGTTTAGGTATTTTTTTAGGAAACAGAGATGCAAGTAAAACTTCTTCTTGTTCATCTTCTTTTTTTTCTGCTATGTTAGTTTTTTCTAATACTTCATTCTCAAGAATAACATCAGCATTATTACTTGTGTTAATAATTTCTTTTTCTACAGGAGCAAGATCTTCAGCTAACTTATCTAATTTTTTATTTAAAAAAGAATTATCTTGGTTTTCTATAGTGTTTATGGAAATATCTGGTTTTGACATTATTTAACTCCTTTATTAAATTCGTCAATTTCATCAGCATCAATTCCATAAAGATCCCCTGTATCTAGATCTAGATCTTCGTTGACGATATATCTTTTCTTGTTTTTGTTTTTTTTGCTCTCAACATTACCAACATCGCTTTGTGAAAGGCCTCCTTCGATGTCATCGGCTTTTCTTTCGATGATTGTTGTTGCTGCGTCTGCGTAACTTTTTGGTTCACTTTTAACTCCTAGTTTTGTATATAATCCTTGCTCAAAGTACCATAGAACAGCTTGTGTGTCACGAGCATTTAATTTAACACCTATACTGTTTTCTAATTGTATTCGTATTTCATTAATATAATTATCCATAATTGTTCGTTCTGCAAGGTTTCTTGGTTGATCAGCACTTGCTTTAACACCATCTTTTTTAATAGTATAAACATTACCAGATTTTCTATTAAAGCCTCTAGTAAACCAAATATCTGGAACAGCCTCATCAGAAGTACCCATTAAGCTCTGCATAAATTTACTTACTTTAGGGCCAAACATATCAGCTCCATAGATCTCTTTATCTAAAGCACCGGCAATAGGTTTCATACCATAAGATTTTCTTAAATCATTTAATACTCTTCTTGTAGTTGGAGTATGTAGGAATTCTAAAAATGCATCTAATCCATTTGCATCAACATATTTTTGTACAAATTCTATTTGTCCTTTTAGGTGAGATCTTTGTGTCCATCCTTTTTCTTCACCTATTTCAGCTCTACCTAATTTAACCATTACATCTTCTGCGTTACGAAGGCTGTTAGGATTTGTTGTAGGGAACTTTCCTGTATCTAAATAAATATCTGCAATCTGTGCAGCTACTTTAAAATCCATTCCAACATTTTGTCCTGGCGAGGCAATAGCTGTAAAGAATACTACCATGTCTTTTATTTGATCATTACCTTTAAATTTAGGATTAATGTCATCTAATTTTTCCATAGCTATTTTAATATCTTTGTCATACCATCCGGCCCCTGTAACTTTTTGATCTAGTTGGTAAGTTACTTCTTTAACACCCTGGTCTACCATTAATTTAAAATCATCTGGATTTTTAATATCTAGTTTAGGAGCTTGATCAAAATGATTAATTATATCTTCAACTTTAACTTTGTTATTTTTTCCTGTACCAATAATAACCGGTTCAATACTATCCATAATCATAACAGTATCAAATTTTTCTGGCCCTTCTAATTCTGATTTGTAAGAAAAAGTACCTTCATCTATTTCTTTTGCTAAAGGCCCATCTGGGTTCATAGCAGATCCACCAGATAAATTTATACTATTGTTTAATTCTTCAACTACTTCTGGCTGTTTCTTTAATCCTTTAAATAATTTTCCTAATAACATTACACCTTCACCTAATGGGCCTAATGCACTATCACCAATAATAGCTTTCATTTTTTCTTTAAAAACAGTATCAGCATTGTATTCTGTTTCTGGTGTAGCAATATAATTAAATATTTCTTTACTTAAACTATCAGCTTGTTCAGTATCAATACCAAACATTTCTGACATAAAGCTAACAAAGTTTGGATCCATAGGAACTTGAGCTGTACCTACAGTTGCTGCCTCTGCTGCTAATGCTCTTGTTACAAAAGGCATAACACCTTTTGCTTTTATTAATGTACCAAATAACTTATAGTAACCTAAACCTGGAGTTAAGAATTGAGATATACCTTCTGCAAATCCTCCAGCTAATGTTTCTGTTTCACCTATTCTTGGATAAACTTCTTTAGCAAAAAAATCACCAAACTTTTGTACAGATCCTTCACTAGCAAGATCTAATTTTTCTAATGTTGCTAATCCTAAACCACCAACACTTTCTACAAGTTTAGTTGTACCTCTAGCTATGCCGGTTCCAATTTCATTATTATATTTTAAAACTGTGCTACCAATATCTTTATATGTTTGTAATGTATTAGTTGTGTAATCTTTAGCAGATTGTAAAAATCCTTTTTTCTTATTTTCAAATAACTCATAACCATTTTCAGTTAGCTTGTAATCGTTATCACTATTTTTAAAATCTAGGTAGTTTAAATATTTTTCTTCTAATGATGACATTATTGTTCAAGCTCCCCTAATGCTATTTTGTAAGTTTGTAATTGTTCTATAAATTTATCAATAAATTCGTTTGTTATAGGTTTGCCATTTACTCTTGGTCTTTTAAAAACATCATCTCTCATTCCTGTTCCAAAATCAAATTTATTATCAAGCAATTCACCCTCTTCTATTTCTTTTAACTCTTCCATTTCAACAATTAATCGTTGTACACCCTCTGGTGTTTCTAAAAATTCAGATCTGTAGTTTGCATGATTGTAAGGCCCACCATCTTCTGTTGTGTAATAATTTTGTAAATACAATTTCCAAACATTAGATGAAAGTTTAAATTCTTTAGAAGTAATGTTAGTTTTCATTTCTTTAATATCATCTTCTTTTAATTTTTTTGTTTCTACACCTTGAGTTAATTCTAATGCTTTGTTTTGAATATCAGTAGCTGTAGCATCTGGGTTAGCTCTCATAAAAGCAAGTAACTCATTTGATTTTTGTCTATACAAATTAGCAGCTGCTGTATCTTTTTTAGTTTTATTTAATATAGTAGCCTCTGAATAACCAAAAGCATTACGCATAATCTTTTCACCTTCTGTAAATTTTTTAGATTTAGATACTTCTAGATCTGCATCTAGTTTTAATTTTTGTTCTTTAGTAATGTATCTAAAGTCATAAGCCTCTTGTATTTTTTCATGAGTAAGATCTTTTGTAATTGTTAAGTCATCTTGTAAATCTATAAAACCTAGGCCATCTTCTGTATGGTCTTTTGTAAAATCACCACCATTATCATCATCATCTAATTTTTCTGATAGCTCTATATATAAATCATCATCTAAAGCTCTTGCCTCTTCAACAATTTGTTTTGCCTCTTCATAATTACCATCAGCTCTGGCTGTGTAGTATTTAAGTTTTAAATTATCTACTTCATCTTTTTTATCTAATGTAAGTGTAGTATCATCATCTTCTTTAGCTTTAATAATACTTTGTTTCCATTCTTTAACTTTTGTTCTAAATTCTTTTTGCTTATCTTCTGGTAAACTTTCATATATTTTTTTTAAATTTTCATATCCACCAAAGTTTCCATTCTGAACTTGTTTGTAAATTTGATTAGCATGATTAGTACCAGCTTTATAATTAAATGGAGTATCAACATATTCACTAAATAAAAAGTTTGCTTTTTCTCTATTTACTCTAGCATCCCAATCTTTAGACCATTGTAATAATTTTTCTGGACTAATTCTGTTTACTATAAGCTCTTGTTCTTTTTCTTGCTTACGCAATTTTAAAATATCATCTAAAGATAATTTTATAGGTTCACCATTTTCGCCAAGTAGAGGTTGACCATCTGGCCCATTAATACTTTGTTCAGCTCCACCTTTTACAATATCTGGTATTTCTTCTATGGTTTGATTACTGTAACTTAATACAGTAGCATCTTTCATATTTTTATAATCTTTTAATAATTTATCTGAATAAGATGTAAGATATGTATTAGCTGTTGTTGCAAGTTTAGCATTGGCTACAATACTTGCCTCACCATCTACTTCTAAAACAGCATCTGTATATCCATTAACAATAGCATTTAATTCGTTAGTGTATGTTTCAAGATCCATATTATTTGCATATGCTTTAGTTTTAAGATCTGCAAAATCATTTTGTGCTTTCATTGTAATTTGAGAAGTAAGTAAATTTAATTGTGTAGCTCTAATAGCAGATCCATAAGTAGTATTAGGATTACCTTTAACCATTTTATTTTTTTGATCTGGATTAGCATCTAGGAATTGATCTGTTGAAATAGGATTTTCTGCTGCATATTTAATACCAGCTCTTTCCATATCCTTATCTAATTTTTTTAATGCAAAATTATTAATACGATCTAGTTTTTGATTTAAGCTATCCATACCACTAGCCATGACTTGGTACTGTGGAAATGCAACATTAACTACAGCTCCACCTCTAACTAAACCACCTGGATATGTTTTTCTTTCTCTTGCCATTATGCTGGTTTCTTTCCATCAGTTGGTGGTTTCTTATCAAAAACTCCTGTTGTAGACATAGTAGCCATATCAGTACCCAGGCCAAAGATAGCATTTAAGTAACCCATTTTTTTAGCTTGTTTACCAGCTATCTTATAATTATTAAATTCTATAATTCCTAAATTCTGTGTAAGCTCCTGGTTAATTGCTGCAAGAGAAAAATCTTCTGCTCCTTCTCTTAATGAAACTATTTGTGAAGTTAAAATAGATCCTTCGTTTGTTAAGGCCCCACCAGCTGCACCTCTTGCAACAATAGTACCTAATGCCTTATTAGTTTCTTTTAATGCCTCAACACCTTGTTCTTTAAATTCAATTCTTCTTTCTTTAAATTGTAATGCAGATATATCTGCTTTAGCATCTAGACTAGCTTTAGTAGCAGCTGCTGAATACAAAGTAGCATAGGCCTTACCTATACTTGATATTACTCCAATGATTGCCCAAGGGTTTGCCATTATTGTCCTACACTCACTTTATACTCCACACCTAATAAAGTAAAGAAAAGGGGAGCTGATTGACTAAATGTTAGTTGACCTTCTCGATCATAACCTAACATTGGTTTTCTTCTTTTCTTTCCTGTAAAAAAAGTTGCTGCTGTAAATGGAAACTCTTTAGCATCTAAAGTTAAATTTTGTGAAAGGTATAATAATGCTGATGCCTCTACTATTCTTTTCTTTTGTCCTACTGTATTACCACTTGGTAATTTTAATTCTACCGGCATTGTTTTAACAGTTGGTGTATAATTTAATCCTATTTCAATATAACTTGTTGGCAATGTGCTAACTACTATAGCTCCAGAGGCAACTGTAGCATCTGCTGCCATAGCATCATCAATTATCACTTTAACTGTTTTACCTTCTAAATGAGTTAATCCTGTTATAGATGCACCACTAGGAGTGTTGGCTACACCTCCCATGGCTGCATGAGATGAACATTGATAATGTAAAGTAGGAGCTGCACTAGCTACTACGATTTGTGTGTAGGCCCCAGAAGATCCAGGTGTTCCACTTGTAGTTACTCCTGTTGTGTAAGCTGTAGTTTTGTTTGCATCTAAATAAAATCTTAATGGATGGCCAGAGTTAGAATTATCTGATTGATCAAATTTATAAGTATGACCTTCATACAAATTAAGTGTTGCTTGTTGTACTCCATCTATAAAATATTTATTTGATCCAGAAACACTTTGTACAGTAACAGCTTTAGTTATTGTAGATGAGTTTGGTAATGTACCAGCAGAGCTAGTTAATAATTTATTGCTGTCAGTAGTATTATCATCATTAAAAGTTTCAATATAATAAACTGTATTAGAGTTTACTGTTCTTTTAATTACAAAATAAATTGTATCTACATCTACAGCAACTTTTACAAATTCACCATCAGTAGATGACAAAGAAGGAGCTATAACATTTTGACCTCTTAAAATAGAATAAGTTGCAAGAGATCCATCAGTATTAACAATTAACAATAAATCACCATCATCAGTAGATGTTGCTTTTCTTAATGCTAGATCTGTTGGAGTAACAAGTAAATGAGAAGATAATAAAGAAATATTATTTGATATGTAAGATAACTCTACATCACTAAATAAAAATTCTCTTAATGATTTACCAGATCTTTGTATAAACATTGTACCACTTTCAGCTCCTACAGGCTTAATACCTTCTTTAGATCCTCTTTTAGTTGCACCTTGTATTACAACATTGCCTGGTGTGATTGGATCAAGATCTGATTGTGGTAAAAAGAATTCACCACCTTTAGTAAAGATTTGTAAATCTCTACCAGAGAATAATCCTGTAACAGCATTAACCTGGCCTGTGTTTAATGTAACTTCTATAGCATCATCATCTAAACTTTCACCTGGATTAAAATCAAAAAATCTTCCTACTCTTGATGCAAAAATTGTATTGGGCCTAGATTTAGATCCACCAAAATATAATCTTCCTTCATGAAATGTTACTGTTCTAGGGTATCCATAAGTAGCACTCCAGGCATCTACATAATCTACTTCAAGTAACCAAGATCCACTTGCAATAGCTGAAGTATTAAAAAATGGTATTTCAACAATAGCCTCTACAACAGTACCAGAAACAAATCTTGTTATTCTAGCTCTACCAATTCCATCTGCTGCCTCAACATAATCATCAACATTACTAGATGCAAAAACAGAAGATCCAGCAGTTAATGTTATATTACCATCTACAGCTGAAGGAGTTAATGTTGCTGAAGGATTTGATGTAGATAAACTAAATGCATACTTTGGTATGTACTCAAAACTAATATCTGCAATAGTCCAGGTAGTATGACTAGCTCCTCTTTTAATTTGTTTAGGGGCCATGTCCTCCTGGACAACAATTAATGTATCTGCTGATTGAGCATAATCAATAGTTGATAAATTAGAAGATCCAATAGCAGTAACAAGATAATCATTACCGGTTCCATTAATGTTTGTTTGTAAAACTTTATCTTTGTAAATGTACATTCTATTATGTACAAATAACAACATATAACTTTGTGTAGTTGAAAATTCAAAAGGAACTAATCTACATCCATTTTGTGGATTAGCAGCAGAAGGTATTGTTGAAATGTATTGTAGTCCTGGTCTACGAGTAATACCACCTTGTGGCTGAATAACTACATTACGAGCTTGTTCTAAAGAATTATAATATTGATCAATATCTATTCTAGATTTTAATAAAGGATCTATTTCCCCTGTAGTAAAATTTGTTTGTATAGATACAGCTCTGCTCATTATCTAACATCTGTTAATGGAAATTCATGGATAGCATAGCTAGGTTTGCCTCTGCCATCAGCATTACTTGCTGATCTAAAATATCCACCTCTGCCATTTTCAGATGGTGTACCTAATGCTACAACTTTCCAATAATCTGCTTTTGTTATTTGATCAGTTACCGGTTCAGCTAAATGCCAGGCCATCATATAAACAAGTAGTTGTACAAAATATGAAGGCATCAAACCTTCTGTAATTGCACTTGTAATATAATCAATAAAAATTGTTTCTTCGTTTGTATAAATAGCTGGGCCAGAAGAAGTGTATTGTAATTCGTAACTTGTTATTGGTACAGCTAAATTTGCTTTTGAATTATAAACTTGAAATGCTTGACCAGCTACAGCTGTTGAAGGCAAATCAAATCTATTATCCCACTCACCTATTGGTGATGTTCCAGATTTAGTTAATTGTAATTTTGTTAGAGCAAAACTCCAAGGGTACATTGACAGAGTTTGTCTTTTAACAGTTTCGTAAATATTATTACATACAGCAGCAGCATCATTAGATGTATCGCTAAATGAACTTATTGTATCAGCTCCCAGCAAATTTAATGCCTGGTTGCAGATTGTTATATTTGTATCACCACTTGCCATATAAAAATTCCTAATTGTAGAAGAGGCCCATAAGGGCCTCCTCTATTCTATTATTAGTCTGCGTCAGCAACTGATAGAGCTGTTCCATCAGATACATCAACTACACCACTCGCATTCGATAACACAGTTACCAAACTTGAAGTAGGTACAGAACTATCCCAGATGTGAATAAGATCACCAACTTTTAAAACATCGGATGCACTATTGAAATATCCAGATGTATTAATGTCAGCTAAAGTATCAGATCCAGGAGCTGTGTAACTCCACATTTGAGGAGCAATACCAGCTTTACTTTGTCCACCTATCGGTTGTAGGTTTGTTTTATCATAAGCCATAATTATATCCTCCTCTATTAGCTTTCGTCACAAGTTACTTTTACGATACCTTCATCATCTATAGATACTGCACCGGCACTAAACATTGAATTAACTAGGAACGAAGTTTTTTCCGGAACATAGTTAATCTCTGTTTTTTGTGCCATGTTTTCAGCCATACCTATTGCTGATCTGTGGAACGCAAAAACACTTCTGTCGTTTGATGTTAATGGTAGACCACCTTCATCTCTGTCGCCAAGAACAATAAATTTCATTCCCATGAAAGTATTGATCTCACCAGAAACAAGAGCTTTGATAGATGCAAAGTCACCACTTACTGCTCTTTCATCACCTAGAAGTCCAGCTAAATTGTTAGCATGAACAGCTATGCAACGATCATCGAAAGGAACATTTTTTGCGTCAAGAGCTTTTTTCGCAGCTATTAACTTTCCAACATTCAAGTTTGATGATGCAGCAGAACCAGATGTAACAACAGTTTTTGCAACTGTTGATGCACCAGACGCACCATTAAGAGCATCTATGACTAATTGGTCTATTCTTCTACCGATTGCTTTTGATACTACTTGAACAAGCTCTGATCTTTCATCAAAATTAACTTTTGCTTGATGAAAAATATCGCTGTATTCAGCAGCATTGTAATCTGACATAGTTGCAGTTACCTGGCTGTATGTTACATTTAAAGGAGTAACATCAGTTTGAGGTATTCTTGCAGTAGCAGATCCCTTACCAAGTTTATTAAACTTGTAAGTTTGCCCTTGTACTCCAGATCTTAATCTAACAGCCTGTCGCAATACACTTTCTGATTGGTAAGCCTGTTTAACTTCAGCATCAAATAGAGTAACAAAAGCATTTGTTATTGATTGTGCCATATTTTTTCTCCTATATTACACATTATTGTTACTATTATTTTTCAGTTGTCGGAATACTTGTCCGGCTGATCTTATGGTGTTGTTGCCCACCAGCCAGAAGGCGAAATGAAATTCGTTATCTTCACTCGCAAAGATAAGCGATTTTATAATAAAAGTAAATAGTTTAAAAAATTATTTATTCATTAAATTTCACCGGTTGATGTAGCAGTACCAGGGAAAGCTCTTGCAAACTGTTCTTCAACTTTTCTTCTAAATGCTGGATCTGATTTGTATTTAGGATCATTTACTAGGCTATAAAGCTCATCTTTAGATGGTTGACCTTCAATATCAACAGGAGCTGTAGGTATAGTTTGTTCACCATAATACTTACGAACTTTATTTAAAGCATTAATACCATTGCCTGTAGCTGCAAAGATTTTAAATTCTTCAAAGTCACTTTCTGACCAAATGCCTTTAGCAACTAAACCCTGGCCCCAAGTAGTAATACCTTTAATAATTTGATCTGCATTAGGCCCTAATATTTTTTTCTCTTCTTCAATATCAATACTATCTTCTTCTGCTTGAGCTGTAGATAATTCTTTAAATTTATTTACGAGATTATCAAACGCAGCTTGAGTAGGTTTGTTTTCTTTTGCCCAATCTTTAAAGTAAGATGCTAATTCATCATCTTCATCTATATCTTCTAAAGCTGACATATCATATTCTTTAGGAGCTTTATGTTTACCCATAGAAAATTGTTTTTGTAATTCAGCATATGATTTACTTAAATCTTCTGTTTTAACTCCTTTTTCTTCATCCCAAAATTTATCTTCTATAAATTCTGGTTTCTCAAGTTTTACTTGTTTTTCATTCTCATAAGTTTTGTCCTCTGCGTTTTCTTCTTCCTTATGAGGTATTGTAGTTTCCTCTGGTGATGGTTCTACCGGTTCTGCTGTAGGAGTATTACCTAATAAACCTTCTTGATTTTCTTCACTCATGATTGTTTTGCCCTTTCTATTCTCATTAATATATCTCGGATTACAGAATTCTGTCCTTCTCTAGCAAAGCCAAAAGATGTTTCAGATCCTGGTATCCAAGTTGGTTGATCTAAAGTTTTTTGTTTTAAATGTTCTAAAACCTTTTTACCTTCATCAGTATCAAAGGTTCTTGCATAAGCCTTATCTAATTCTAATTGGTCATCTTTACGATGAACATCTAGAGTATTTAATCCTTCCCATCCTGGAGTATTAATATCTGCCATTAAGATCTAGCCTCTGCCTCTAAAGCCATCGCTGGTTCTTCTGGAGGAGGAGCTTGATCTTGAGGTTGCTCATTCCCAGGTGTTTGTTGCTGCATCATCATCTGTTGCTGCATAGCCATAGCTTGTTGTTGGATCTGTTGCTTTTCTTCTTCATTGTTTCTTAAACTAGCTGGTATGCCAAGTTTATCACCAACGAATGCAGCAATAGCATCCGGTTTTATTTCAGCCACCCCACCAGGGCCTAACGAGTTTGCAATTTGAAAGAACTGCATAACCTCATTCACTTCTTCTAAATTTTGAGCTTTAGCAAGAGGTGATATTGGTACAACTTTAACTTCTAATCCATCTATCTTTAGAGGAAGTTGTATCAAACCTTTTTCATCCATAATGAATAATGTTCTACGAATAATTGGAACCATTGTTTCTGTAATTAATCTTCCGAATGCAGCTCCCATATTTTGAGCTAACTCTTTCATTCTTTCTACAATCTCTGTTGCAGATCTAGCTGACATATTATCCGGAGGTAAAGTATCATCTAATAATGTTTTTTTAATATTCATTCTTAAATCATTAATAACAATTTGAGATACATTAAAATCACCAGCTCTAGGCAAAGGAGCTAACGATGCACCTTGTGGCCCACCATTACGAGCTACAGGAATAATTGCACCAGGAGTAATTCTAATATTGTTTGGATTTAAAACTCCATCATCAGCTGCTGTATAAATTCCAGAGATTGCTAATGACGCATTCTTTAATAATAATTCTAAAGTTTTGTTTAATGTTTTAATATCTGGAATTGCTGTAGTTAGGGGGCCTCTTCCCATTACTTCACCAGGCACTTTCATATATCTACTTACTATCCATGGTGATTGTTTCATTCTTCTGTAAACTAATTCTGATTGAGATTTCTCATGAATAACATGATAACAATAATCTTTTTTATCTGGATCTACTACAACAGCCTCACACAATTCTATTTTTTCTTGTGGTTTGTCATCTATCATTTGTTGTAGTCTTGGGTTTATTTGTGCGTCTGGAAATTGTCTAGCAATAGTATCAGCTCTAACTTTTAATTTTCTATATACATTATCTACTGTACCATTAGGCCCTTCTTCAATAGCAATTAAATATTGAGGAACAGGAGTAAATGTTACAGGGTTTAAATCATCGCCAGGCTGAATTAACATTGCAGCTGTACCAACTGATAGATCTAATAAAAACTCACCAATAGCTAAATCAAAATTACTTTGTCTTAATACAGAAAATAATTTATCTAAATATAAATCAAGAGCTTGTTGCGTTTCACCTTTTCTTTCATCTGGTATATCATTACCAGGTTCTAATCTGCACCATTTTTTATATGGAGGAAATAAACCAGATTGAATTCTATTAGCAAATCTTTGAACAGAATGAATTGCTGTACTATCAAACACTCTAGACATTTTACTTTGTCCAGGAACATTACCTTCATAATAACCATCATATAAATTTCTTTGAGGTAAAGCATACTGATAACACTCTTCATAAATAGATCTCCAATTTTCTTTTGCAGCAAATGCTTTTTTGTGTCTTGATAAAATTTCTTCTGGTTTTAAATACATCATGCTGATGCCTTATTGTTAGCAGCAAAACTAGCAGCTGCTTGTTTGTTTGCAAATCCCCATTTTTTTAA
>VMHT01025941.1_pt1 | contig 21942 bp, 7 predicted proteins | sample 4693611 | NCBI WGS metagenome assembly VMHT01 (sample SAMN12280063, study PRJNA550983) | marine metagenome | isolation source: seawater sampled from same location over 5 years 0.02-0.2 micron viral filtrate | place: USA: collected off the coast of southern California halfway between the port... ...
AGTCAAACGTTGCTCCAGGTGAGATACAGGAATATAAGGATTCTATTACTAAAAGGATTACTTCATCTTATACAAACACAGGAATTTCAACAGATACAACATTAAAATCTCCAGTCCCTTGGTAGATAAATAACTAAAAATGTTATATAACGACGCAGAAGGAAAAAACTTTCAAAAAGTATATAAAAGAATCGGTATCAGAAGAGATCGTAATTTTTCTGATCTATCGAATCCAACTGCAGGTTTAGAAAACTTGTTAGATACTTTAGTTGATGTATCAGGAACTGAGTTTTTATCTACAGATTTAGCAGCAATTAAAAATATTTTTGCAAGAGGTTTAACAAATAGTGCATACTTAAATATTGCAGGAAGTGCAGTTAAGTTTACAACTCAAGGTGGAGTTACTGCGAGTTTCAATCCTCGCATTACATATCAAAATCGTTTAGATAAAATTCAAATATTTTCAGGAACACCAAGATTAAATGGTGGAGATGGTTTAACTGCAAAATATTATCAAAATGATCAGATAACTTTTAACACTCACGCTGATTTCAATTATAATGTAGATCCAAATACAACTGCAGCAAATGTATTTAAAGATGAAACGAGTGAAGGTGAGATTGAAGATGATAAATTTTGGGAAGCAGGTAATTTTGAGTATACTGGAAACGTACATCCACAATCAGCAAAAGTAAACACTGGTGTGAAATGGGAAGGATATTTTATTCCTACAATTACAGGAACAGTTGATTTTACAACTTCATCTACTGGTTATTTTACGGTTGACTTTAATAAAGAAGGATATGAAGAAGATAATAACAAAAATCAAACAGGTGCATCAATTAGTGCTGTTGGTGCAGGTAATACTTATACTGGGCATGTAAGAATTGGTCTTAGTAGAACAATTTCAGGAATAAGTTCGACTGGTTCAAATCAAATCACAGTTTCAGGTGCGTCTGAACTTGAAAAAATGAATAATATTGGTATTGGTATGACTGTGGTTCATTCAAATATTGCAACTGGAACGGTAATTTCATCAGAGGAAGGATTTAATAAAACATCAGGAGTAATTAACCTTACACCTCCAGCTGGAACTGATAGTGCTGTCACTGGAACAATATCAAATCAAAGTATAACATTTCAGAGAGATTTAGGTACGAGTGTATCTCATAGTTTCAGAACTCAAGTGTTAATTGCATATCAAAAATATCGTATTCGTTACAGATATTTTAATCATAAGAATTTTGACTCGAAAGATATTGAAAGAAATATTAATATGGATTATAATCAAAATAATCAAACAACATCTACCAATTTGAGATACAATACATTATTTCCTCTTGATTATGATTTTTCAGATTCTGCCAAAGGTGCTTTTAATATTTATTTTGATAATTCTGTTCGTTTTGGTGGAACAAATGTATTCAGTTCTCCAATCGGACTTGGAAATCGAAGTGATAGTTCAAAATATGTTAAATTAAAATCTACAACTAAACTTGATGTTACATATAAAGTCAAACAAGTATTAGGAAGTGACACAGCAAGTAAAACTACAGGAATTACAAGAAGACAACTAACTTGTAATATTGTAAATGGAAGTTCAGTTATTCCAATAGCATTAACAACAGATATTGAAATTGGTAATTATGTTTTTGGAACTGGTATTCCTGCTAATGCAAGAGTAATTGATATCACAATCAATCAATTTATAATTATTGACCAACCCGCAACCGCAACTGCATCTAATACTTTGACATTCATCAATCATCGTGGATTTGTAAAGAGAGTTATAGTTAATGCAAATAGTAGCAGTAGAACAATATTTGCTAGTACAAGCACACCACTTTTAGCATCATCTCCAAGTGAAGAGACAACTCATACTGATGTTCAGAAAGATATGGTTGTAATTGGGCCAAATAATATAAATGCAGTTCGAATAGTTGATGTCAGTGGCCCAAGTGGTAGTGATGGTGGAAACGTTTTTCTTGCTGATATTATAAGTGTATCTCAAGATGATGCAATATACATCTATCAGTCACGAGGATTGAAAGATAATAGTTTAGTTACATTCTGTGATAAACTTGCCACATCGCCATCTGTCCAATGTTTAATTGCAACAAGTGCAGTAGCAAGTGGAAATGTAATTCCAGTTCAAACTTTTGGTGCAATCACGGAAGGTAATGCAACGAACTGGAATGTACAAGGATTTAACTTTGCATCTGGAACCACAATTTCTTCAATTGATACAACTGCTGACACAATAACTCTCAGTCAGAATATAGACAAAGCAATCGTTAGTGGCACTCAATTCACTGCTACAACGAACACTGATGACCGTCAATTGTGTTGTCCACCCACTGACACCTCTCCACCATTTACTGCCACTGAGGAGGGTTTAAACACGAATATAGGTGAAAGACCAAATCTTAGATTTGAAAATGGAAATTTAGTATTTGATCAACTTACTATCCAAAATAATGGATCAAATACAGATGATGCAGATTATACTTCAGGTTCAGTAAATCGTAAGATTAATATTCAAACACCAAATGGAGTAATTTATAAAATATTAGCAACAACTTAAAAAGGTATTCAATCAAATTTTTGCCGAAATTTTTTTTCGACCTTTTTTGTAATTAAAAGTTGATTTTGGTTTTAACTAGTTGATACAAGTAAATAATATGATTCTTTATTACCACTACCGTCTTGAACCTGAATTGGAATCTTATGAGTGAACGAAGACGCAACAACACCAGAAACAGTTGATACATCGTTATCAATTCCAGTGATTACCATTGAATTATTACCATCTAAAAATGCAAGTTCACCGATTGATACCTCTTCACTTTCAGTCGTTAATTTACTATCAGCATTACCTGAATCAGCAGTAGATTCAACCCAAGGATTATTATCACTTGAAAATGCACGAGTATCTCCAATATAAATGCCAGGTGCAGGTGCTCCAGTTACACCTTGATTTGTGACAAGACTACCAGTTTGGTTATAATTATCTGGATCATGTAAATTAATACTACCTTCAAATTTAATTGATTCTGAAGTAGTTACACTTTGATCACTTCGATATTTTTTAAGAGTAAAATATTCCGCACTTTCTATGTTCCCTTGAGTTTCATCAATTGTACTGTTTATATCACTTGGATAATTAAAATTATCAGGGTCTTGCACTTCTGGTGGAATATAATTTATTACTTGTTGCTGATGAACATCATCTTTTCTTTTAAATTGAAAATTATCTGGACTTGCAGTTGCACCACCTGTAATTGATATTGCACTACCACCTAAAGTAGTTGATAATTTAAACTTACTTATGCCATCAGATTCAACCACATAATAATTTGTATTTTTTGTTAAACTTGCACCACCCACAGACACATCATCACTTAAATTGATAATATCTTCATCTGTGAAAACAAATATATTTTGAACCTTTAACCTGAAAGAAACACCACTGAGTGAAAGACCACTATTTGTATAATTCAATCCACTCTTGACAAATGTAACTGTTGTTAAATCAGGAGAAACAGCAGTCACACTATACTGTGCATTTAAAGAAGTTGATTCTGTTATACCTGAAAGTTCAACTAAGTCACCAAATTTTAAAAGATAGGAATTAGTTAAAGTAACTGTGATTGTTGTGGTTGTTCCACTACCTGAAGTGCTAATCGCACTCGCAGAAATTAATCTATCACTAGCAAAAGAAAAGAAACCATTTGAGTCAATTGAATTGAAAGGAATATTAGATGTATTTCTTAAATTATTTTGTAGATAACTTATGTCATCAGCAGTTCCTGCACCAGCAAGGTTGTCTAATGCAACAGTATCATTCGTAGTTTCTTCAAGATTTAAATCTCTTCGGTATCCTTGGTTTGAAATTGCCATTTTATTTCTCCTTATTCTGTTGGTTCAGGGGGTATTCCACCAGACAGACCTATAGACCATCCTTTAGATACTAATGTTCTTGCTGCAGCATAACCAACCGCAGATGGGAACATTAAAGTACCACTAGAATTTGTTTGATTCTTTAAGTTAATTGAAACACCACCACGATTAATAGAAGTCCAATTATCTACTAAATCAACTAATATATTATCTAAATCAGTTTGAGTTAAATTATTAAATTTCAAGTCAATAAAATTCATTCTATAAAGTTTTGCAAATGCACCAACTTTATATGAGGTCAATAGATTATTTCGCAAAGTTAAACTTCTTAAATTAGTACATCCACTAAAATCTGGAATTTGTCCTGCGAGTTGATTATTAGGTGCCTGATAAGTATATAGATTTGGTAGTGATTCTGGTTCTCCAATTGCTGTAAGATTATTATTTTGAAAATACAAATAACGTAAATTGTTTAAGTTTTTAAATCCTGGTATAGTTCCTTCTAATTGATTATACTGTAAGTTAACATAATAGATACTTGGATTGCTCACAAAGTTAGGAACTGTTCCAGTGAATCCATTACTTTGCATCCAAACATATTGTAAGTTAGGATTTGAACTGAATAATTGAGTAATATTTCCTGTAGTTGCACCATAAGAACGATACCAAATATAATAAAGTTTTGGATTAAATAAAAATGCATCTGGGTGTATTCTATTTTTTTCACTTGGGAAGTTAGATCCAAGATTTCCAGAGTCAATCATAATATATCTAAGACTGACTGCTTCCTTAAATGTTTCAGCATAAATGGTATATTCCTGAGAACCATCAGCAACTGGTTTACCACCTTTAATAGATGTATATCTTAAATCAAGATAATCTAATGCAGCATTACTAAATGATGTGGGGAAATTTACTGCTCCTAAATTAGTGCCATAAAGATGGAGTGTACCAAGTGATGTGCATCCTGCAAATTTATAATTTCCACCTGAAGTTAATAATGAATGGCCAGAAGATATATCTGAAGAATTGCGATTATATGTTGAAGTAAAATTAGTAAGATTTGTTTTACCATTTAATCCATTAGGAATCGCAACTGCTGTACTTGAATAATTAATTGTTGAAATTGAATTTGCACTTGCTAGAGAATGAGCACCATCACTCAAATAATAATTACCATTAACATTTAAACTCACAAGATTTGGAAGTTGTTTATAACTATATGATCCGTTTGTTCCAAAAGAAGGTTGAGAATTAGTGTCAACACTTCTAAAATCATTTGATTGAATACTATAACTTGTAACATTACCTGGTACATCAGGACAGAATGATGAACTACCATCTGGAGATCGAGTATCTGGATGGAAATATGCTCCTCCTCCTCTACCACAATTAAAATTAATAAGATTTGGAAGTCTTGCAGAAATTATATTTCTCTCAATAGAACCATAAAAAGTTCCCTCCATATTTAAAGTGGTTAATTTATCTGGAATCTTTGCAAGAACAGCAGCATTAAATGTTCTTTCACTCTCTACATCACTTAGGTAGAAAGGATTTCTCATTATATTAAGAGTAAATAAGTCTGGTGCAATGAAAGAAAAGTTAGGAAATGTTTTGAGTTGGTTGTATGCAAAATCTAAAGTTGTACAATTTATTAATTTTGTGGCTGGAAGTTCTCTAAGATTTGCTGATTGTATTGTGATTTGTTGAATTTCATTTGGATTCTTATAAAGTTTTATAAATCTCTCTCTTGATATTGGTGATCGGTATGATATTGATGATGTATTTGATCCTTGATTCGTGTAATTTGTATATAAATTTTCGTTTGCTGTTTCAACTATCTTCCAACTTGCTTTTGTCACTGAAGCATCAACAACTGCAGATGCATTGATGTTTCTAAAGAATCCCTTGAATACTAAAGGTATTCCTTTCATTGCATACAAGTAAACAATTTCAGTTCCAATTTTACATTTAATTCTTGAAGTTGGAACTTCAGATGGAAACTCTTTTACTTCTGGTGTGACGGTTGTTTGTAATCTTGCACCTGATACTCCAGATGATTGATCTCCAAATTCTAATTTACCACCTTCAACAATACCAACTCTTGCACCATAAGATATCTTTGCTAACTTTTGAATATTAAGATCTTGGTTATTTGCTCTTGGATCTGCAGAACTCCATGCACTCACTCTTGATGTAGATATGTCTGCAATCTTATAACCAGTTGTAAAATTTCCAACTGATATACTTGTTCCAAAATCACGATAACGATAGCGAATGGCACTACCACTTAATGAACCATTAATATCTAAATTACCAAATAATGTTTGATCTGTTCCTGCACGGTTAAGTAGAATCGCATTGAAAGTTGTTGATTCATTACTAAAACGATCTAATGTTCTGTATATGGGAGTTTTTAAACGAGAAAAACTAACCCAATCAAAACGAGACATACCTGCGTTAGTTGATCCTTTAATTATTTCTAGATCAAGAGGATTTAATCCAAGATTTTGAATCGCAGTGTTCTTACTCTCCACATCAGCAAGAAGAGTTCGAACATTTAAACCAAATAGTTTAGGGTTAGTGAGTGCCATTATTGTTCCTTGAAATTTAAACTACTTTGTACAAATTTAGAACTACCAGTGCCGATTTGTTTTGCAGTTAAGAATGTTGCTTCAATATTACTATTATCAGGTGTAATAACATTACGATCAATTCCAAAAACTTTTGTCATATCAATTTCTTTTGTTTGATTCTCACCAATAAAAAATATATCTTTTGTAGTAGAAGGTCTTATAATATGTTCATTTTGAGTGTCAACTGTAGATGAGGATAACCTATCTATTGATACAAAATTAGTTGGTGGAGTACTATCATTGATTGTCAAGTTTGATGAACCATCATTTGCTAAATCAATAACACCATTCGAACCATTCGTGATAGATAAAACTGGGGCAGTGGTTCTCTGGAAAGTTCCTGACTTTTCCTTTATCGATATATTATTTATTTTTGCATTATCCATTAGTTTTCCTACAAGGTATAATGGATAAACATCATATTTAAACAGCTTTGATTTTGCACTCACACCTTGTCTACTTGCTTTTAATTGGACTGGTCTTCCTACAATGTTTATGTTTGAATCATCTGATCCTGAACTACTGGGTTTTACTGTATCAGTAATTTCAATATATTGCTTTGATGTAGACCCATCTTGATAAGATGTTGGTGTCATATCAGCAAATTTTGCATTTGAATTAAGATTAACTGAACCATCATCATTTAAATATACTACTTGTCCATCTAACCAATCTGTCACACTTCCACCAAAACTACCCTCAACTGATAAGAAATATCTAGCTCCACCTGTTGTTGTTATGCCAGATGGTAATGTTCCATTTCTATATTCCTGATTAACTGTTCCTAAACCAACTGGATTGTTTACACTAATTTTAATTATTGAACAGTTACCCGCACTTGTTCCAGATACAGTTGGAATTCTTACATCTTGTCCCATTCTACATCTATACTGACTACCACCAGACCATGCCTCTCCTGTTTCTATACCATCTTCATTCATAGTAACATGAGAGTGGGTACTCTCTCCAAATAAAATTTCAGTTTCTGGTAAAATACTTGTCTTACCAACACCATTTTGAGCACTACCATCAAGATTAGAATAATCTGTCCAAGGAAGGACAGTGCTATCCCATCCATCTAATAAGTTTGGATTACCTGTATTTACTGATGGTTTTTTATCAGTCACACCAATCATAAAATCTGCAAAGTGTGTGCTAGATCCACCTAAAGAACTTTGATCTTTGTTCAATGGATTCATAAATTGAATATCAATCTCTGCTCCTGTCAAAGGAAAATCAGATGCAAAATGAACATCATAATTACTAAAACGAACTAAGTATGGATAAGTTGCACCAACACCAACTGATATTGATGATGTGATTCCCGAATTACCATAATCTATTACTTGTGTTCCACCAATTGGTCTTCCTGCTGTTCCACCCAATAAATTGTAATTTGGATAATTATCTAATCCTGGCCCCCATCCATATACTTTTGCAGATTCATAAGTTTTAAAACCATTGGGATATGTAGTTGCTGTTTCTTCATCCATTTCAGTAATATATGCACCAAAAATAGATGGAGCAATTAATTTTGAACCAACATCGTTACTTGTAAAACTTGCTCCAGATCCAACTGCAGTAATTAAATTTGTTCCAGTAAATTCAACTGTCATATTTCTTCCTGTCTCAGTGGTTGCCACACCAGGAGTAAATACATGACCAAAACCAGCACATGCTCGGCAAGTTTTAACCTTAACCTCTGTCAAAGTATTGGTTGATATATTAAATTTCGTTGGAAGTATAAGTTTTCTATTTTGAATTGGAACTGCTTCGTCTTCTCCACTAGGTCTTGTAATCTGACTTATAATAACATCCTTTGGTCGAATACCAAATAAAGAAGTTTCACTCGCAGTGTTTATTTGTTTTGGTGTTAAACCACTACTGACGGAATATATTTGAGATGTTCCTTCATCCCCACCATCAATATAATATGATGCACCATACTTATATAAAAATTGAGGTGTTTTTAAGTTAGCAGTATTAAAAACATCTAGAGAATATTTAAATCTAAAATATGAATCTTGTAAACATGGTTGACCCAAAGAGTTTTCAATCACAAGTGTATGTACAACCACCCATCTTGCCTCACCAGCACCCGATGGAATGTAAGCATAAAATCTTGCACCAATCGCACCATACCAACCAAACTCAATCTTCCACATGGTAACATTCTCTGGTCTGATTGTATAACCAGAAGGCCCATTTCCATTTAAAGGATCACCATTAAATTTATCTCTTGGTATTTCAATGGTATGAAATTTTAATGCTCTGGTTTCATCATCACCTATCAGTGGGCCATCATCATCATTAACATCAAATGGATCTCCACTTGGTATCTGTGGTTGAACTGTATTATATGATGTTCCGTTTATTTGAATGCTTGTGGTCTCTGCAGGATCTAATCCATTTCTTACTAAAACTTGGGTAGATAATGGAACTGTACTTCTACGCACAATAGATAATTGACCTGCATATATTTTAAAAACATATTGGTCTGTTGCATTTGCAATTCCCCATTCCAATGCAATACCTGAAACTGGTTCAGTTGAAGATCTTAATCCAAATGTAAATCCACTAATTCTACCTGGTTGATATCTAAAAACTCTTCTTGATTGTATTGCAGCATATCTACGATAATTTGTTGCGTATCCTGGTCTTGTATTTGAACCATCATAAATTGATGTCAATCCATTTTCTGCAAGAAGATTACTTAAATCTCCAAATGTTAGATATGCTCCTGTGACTGGATTTAATAAACTTTTTCCTTCTCCAATTGCCCTCCATGTATCCGTCCATTCATCTATTTTTTGGAAAGCATAATTAAAATCTGTTTTGCCTGGTAATTTTGTATAAACTATTTCGCCACTAGATTCATCATAATCTACATCTGCAGGATTTAAAAACCTAGTTGTCCAACTTGCAGAATACCCAGTTAACTTTTCAGTGAACAGTTGATATGCAAGATTACCTAACCGAACAAAATTTATATATTGTTGAAATAAAGTTGCATTATATAATCCAAGTTTTGTATAATTAGGGCCAAAAGGATATGAGTGTGATGGTGGAAATGCAGATAGTTTAATTGCAGATTCTTGTGTCTCCTCTTCAATTCTTGCTAAGTAACGATTACCATATGTTTTATTTGCTCTTCCATCCCAAGATCCTTTACTTGAACCTGTATTGTATGAAAAACTTTCCCACTCATCATTGTTTAATCCATAAGAAGAAACATTTGAAAATAAACTTAGTTGTGTCTCTGCACGATTTACACCGAGTAATGTTGTACTGACCTCACTTGTATCTCTAAATTCTTCTGCAATTTTTAAGACATTATCTGCTGTGTAAATTGCAGTTCCTGATCTGAAGAAAGTAATTTTGTCAGTTGCAATTCCTGAATTTGAAGTTCCAGAAATTTTAATTCGATTGTAATCTTTCTTTAAAACTAAACTTCCATCTGAAATATTTGCTCCAGATACTTTGTCACCTACCTGAACATTTGCAATATATGATATATCACTCTCTGGAAAATATAAATGATTTTTATCTTTTCCAACGTCAGTAGCGACTGTAAGTATTTCACACTCGTTTAAATCTGTAAAAGTAATTCCAATACCAGTGCTACGTTCCTTAACAGTTGCTGCAGCTGCAACCACCGCACCTGTTCGTTTAAGAACTGACACTTTATTAGCAGTAGTAATTAATGTATTAACATCTAAATCAACACCATAAGTTGCAGTAGATATCGCAACTTGTGTAACTGTGTTTATTGTATACTTATCTTCTGGATTCTCTGGAAAAACAACAGATGTTGCTCTATCTTTTGAAGCATCTGCAAGAAAGAACTGATCAACTTTCGTTATCAGTTCATTACCGAACTCATCAGTTAGAAGTTCACCATTTTGAATATTATATAACGGTTGTTCGTCTGATGGTATTACGGATATTGGGCGTTTATCATGCCCAATTTTAACATCCTTTCCCCCATTCATAGATCACTGCTCCTCCCAAGTGATACTTGCGTTTGTCGTTGAAATTGCAGATGATGAATTGTATGTTCCTTCTGAAGATCCAACAACATATAAAGTCTCTACTACGTTTGTAAGTGGGAATGATAGATATTCTTTGTTGTAATCAAAGTAAGAAGATAAATCAAATTCTTCACCCGATGCAGGTATGAATAAACTTGCAACAATTGTTCCTGTTCTAGGAATCGGTGATCTTGCTTCAGGACTAACTTTAATTGATGATAATGAATCTAATGTGAAATCATTGTCAGTAGGAGTAGTTGTTCCTCCAACTGGTGTTGATTGTGCCTCATATAAGAAAACTGTACCACCTGTTAAGACAATATTATCATTAGTTGGTTCTTCGGCTCTGAAGTAATAGTCAGAGGATGAACTTCTTCTTTCTAGATATCCAAGAACCGATACTACTTTTTGAGATGCATCATTTTGAAATACCCCTCTCAAATAACCATAAGCACCACTATTATCAGCAGTTAAGAACGATGATGATGTAAGATTTATCTTAAATGCCTTACCTCTCTTACCAATATTCAAAGTAGTTTTAGATGTATCAGTTGGATCTGGATTTGCTGGAAGTGTAAATGATCCAGACACTGTAGAAGTAGTTTGATATATTGGACTCTTAAGTAAATCAACTTTAATTAATGCACTTGAACCAGTGGATAATCTTGTTGGATATACCTGAGTACGATTTCGAACCTGTCTACCAGTACTACTTGTGATAAAGTCTCTACACTTTAATCCAATTAAAGGTGTTGGACGATTCACAATTAAATCTAAACTTGCACCAGGAATTGAAGTAGATGCAAGAGGCACATTTAAATGTAATCTTCTATTTGTCGTATTTACGTATACAACTTCTACATTTTGGTCTAGTGGATTTCCAGTAATAATTTTTGCACCGACATAATATGAGGATCCTAATGAAGTAGTTGCATTACCAGTAATATATGGATCAGTTGCATTCGTTGCATTTAAATCAACTGTTATTGCACTTGATGCACTGCTGACTGCAAAAGTTCTCTTTGATCCAAAAACACTGACTCCTGTTGGAGTTCCATGACTGAATAATTTAACAGTTCCTCTGTCACCACCATCAATGTAGTATGAAGCACCATACTTGATAATATGTTCTGATGAAGAACCATAATCAAATGAGGTTGGAGTTCTTTTTATATCTGGATATCCAAAACGAGTTGATCCACCACCACCGTATACCATGTAAGTGATTGGTAAAGTTGCATTACCTAAAGATGATCCTTTTAACTGGTTAGATGCTCTTAAATGATGTACACGCACCCATCTGGCCTCACCTGCACCGACTGGAACATACGCCAAGAATAAAGCACCAACAGCACCGTACCATGAGAATTCAATCTTGTACATGGTAACTTTATCAAACTCAAGATCCCATATACTTGTATCAGTTTGATTTGCACCTGTTGTGGTATCAAGAACATTTGAACCTGCACGATTTAGTGCAGTCACATCACTGTATAATAAATCGTCAGTCGCATTATCTAAACGATCACCACTGAATCTAGATCTTGGAACACGATACTCATAAACATTCCAGAAATCTTTCTTGACATTTTGGTTTATCCAATTTCGATAATATAAATTAAGTGCTGTTACTTGTTTTTTCAGTGTAGCAATGTCTGAAGAAGATGTGCTTAGAGTTGTATCAATATATCCTTCACTAGTTCCTTCAGAATTTTTGTACATATATGGGAACATACCAGATTTTTTGACACTGTTAGTTCCATATTTCTTAAATGTACCTCCACCCGAATCCACAATAACATTATCAGCAATTGGTTGTACAAATGGAACAGGAGTTACGAGTGAATGTCCAGCTGACATAGCACCAGTATTAACATCAGTAATACCTGTCATTGCTGTTTGTGATGCACCAGGATTATAACCAGCAGTCATCTCTGTGGTCAATTCTTTCAATGTTACACTTGCTTTTTTGGTTGCTGTACTGTATGAAATTGAGTTAACTCTGTATATCTTTTCATCAGTCAATCCAGATATTACACTAGCATTTGCTCCTTTAGTATATGATACATATTGACTTGTAGAAAGTCCAAGAACAACAGCACCATTTGATGCTGATTTCTCTGCATTAAAGAAAGTTGCAACAGTCGAAACACCAACATTAACTACAAATGAAGTTGCTGAAGGAACTTGTTGAACACTATATCCATGTGTTCGATCAGGATAAGTTTTGATCTGAGCATCAATCGGATCTCCACCTCCCCCATTATAATCTGGATAACTATATTGACAAGTCATTCCAATTCCACTTAGATGAACAAATCTACCAACATCAAATCCATGATCACCATTAGTAGAAACTGTCATCAAACCTGTGTCAATATCATACACTGCGTTTGATATACTTCTACCTAGTCCTGAATTACTTGCAGTATTTGAACAATCAAAAGCAATAACATTAGTATCTGTTGAATCTATTTCATATTTCTTTTCAGTCTGAAGAATAGATGGGTCATAAACACCTGCATGTGTCATCATCAAGTTGTCACGATAGACAACAAGATCTCCAAGTTTTACGTTTTCATATCCTGCTGGTGTTGAATCATGTCCAGCTGGATAGTTTCCAGATATAAATCCTCTTGCATTACCTGCTTTATCATCAGCAGTTTCATTACCTCTTGCTGCCAAGACATCTAGAGGATTTGTTGCACCAAAATCTGCTGTCTGACCACTGGTTGAAAAATCAACTGGATTATTGAATAGAAGTGATTGGGTTCTTCTGACTACACTAAAGTTATCTCCTTGTCCATTATTTCTTGTCTCCCAATAATATCCATCAAAGTTATCAAATATTCCATACTTACGAATAGCTGGATTATATACTGTGCTACCAATATCTTGTAATTGAGATGCTGTAGGACTAGTTGTAGCATCGGTAGTTGATGTATCCATTACTGTGGTTTTTACACCAAATGTAGCAGCAGAAACACGACCTGGTTGGTATCTAAAAAATCTTTTTGATGTAAGAACAGCAGTCTTATCTGCAGGTGCTTCAACTAGTGCACCAGATTCTTCAGGAACATGGGTCAGTCCCCATCCCATTCCTTGTGTAACAGATCCATATGGTGTTCCAGCACCCACACCAACTGTAGAAAATAAGTCTGGTTCTGCTGCCCATTCTGTTGGGTTTACATCATAGGTATTGACATCTGCAAATATACCAAGTGCAACTTCTGATCTCGGTATTCCTAAGAGTGAAAGTGCAACTTCTGACTGTACTTTATTTTGTTCTGCAACAGGAATCGTTGATTGATCACTTGCAATAACAACAGGAACAGATTTATCAGATTTTTGTTGACCTGGAGGGACTGGAGCAGTCCTTCCGACAACGACCACAGAGGCATTATTATTAACATTAGTGTTATCAGGCATTTAAATTACTCCGACTCTTCCTTTAGCGATAGTGAATATTCTCCTTATAGATATATAGTCACCGACAACAGGGTTAGATCCATGAGATTGCCCTTCTGTTGTGAAACCTGTCAATACAAGACGGTCTGCACCAAGTTTTTGATATACTCGGAGACCATTGGCAGCAGTGATGTTTGCATTGTTTTCATCCTTCATACCAACAGTCACACCACCTGTTAAGTTTGGCCCCATTGAGTGACCAGGTAATTTAACAAAATCTCCAGTTGATATACCAGTCATTTGACCAGCAGTTTCAAGTCTAACAATATATTGTGTAACTGCAATACCAGTGTTAACATAATTATTAGCATTTGCCCAGTATCCAGATGTAATACCAACCACTGTGGAGAAACCAACTGGTTTTTCTAGATACTCGGTTCCAATTATCTCATATCCAAGTGCGGTTGTTGCTGCACCAGCATATGTTGATAGTGTTGCAGTTTGTGCTGCAGTCAACTTAAGTTGTATGTAACCAGATTCTCTGTCATTTCCATCTGCTGCTTCCTCATTCTGTGTGACAACTGCAAAGTCGAGGAACTTATCACCGAGTGTAGCAGTGCGAGTTGTACTGTATAGTCCAACCATTGTTCCAATTCCTGCAACAATATTAACATTACTGCTACTGATATCCTTACCTTCACCATCTTCAATATAAAGTAGTTCTGGGCCAACAAAGTCTGTTTGATGATCAACTGTGATGTTGATTGAATCAAAGTCTGTGTCGTAAATATCAGGAGAAGCAATAAACTCATCAGCAGGCCCAAGTATAACATTATTCTGTGTAGTAATCTTACCAGTTGCATAAGCATCAATACCACTACCACAATTTCGAATTATGTTTCCACCAGTTGCTACGACTGTTGTTACTGATACATCTAGAGGGCCAGCAAAGTTTTCAAATAGAGAGTCGTTTATTCGAACAGTCTCAGATGATTGAACATCTAATGGTCGAATGTTAAATCTGTCTGTCAATCCACCATCAACAATTGTGCTATTCTCAACAGATACTCGCTTAGAATTTCTTGCAAAGAATCCACCACCAGTGCTATTCCTAATCTCCATGTCTTTGAATAACATTGAAGTTCCACCTTGGAATGACATTAAGTTATTTTCAACATCTAATGTATACATTAGATTATTTCCGTTGTTTCCATCAAATGTTACTTCAGAAATCGTAACATCGGTTGGAGTTGCAACTGAAGATCCAACTAAATTACCATCAAAACTTAAAGCAGTTCCACCGCTTACACCTTCATTGGTTGCATCTGTTGCATAGTATTGCTGTTTAACGATACTATTCTTTCCATTTCCTTTTAGAGTAAACTGACTTGGGATGAATAATTTATTTGTAAGATATGTTCCACTTGGAAGACTTAGATAACTTCCACCAGCAGCAGTGATTCCAGTGATTGCATCTGCAAGTGCCTTAGTATTATCGTGTACAACTTTAATAGATGTAGTTGTTCCAAATCCAACTGTACTATTCAAATTATAATTACTGTCAACAGTAATACTATCTTGACCAATTGCTACGATCTTATCAATATCCCACCCTCTTCTTTGTCCTTCTGTACCAATAGTTGGGAAATGAATTTGATGAGTTGCTGTTGTGCTAGTTGTAAATCCAAGAAACTCATTCTCAGTTCCTTTTGGACTCCAAGCAGTTTGTTCATATACACCATAATCTTTCCAGTTAATTGAAGCAGTTGCTGATCCTAATTCTTTCTGACCAAGAACAGCAATTAACTTCGCACTACCAAGACTTGCATTGGAAGAAGTTCCCTGTCCAGTATAATTTTGACGATAAATTAAAAGACCATGATTAGTATCTGTTCTACTTAATGTTAGAGAGTTATGATTTAAATCATTAAAACTATCAAGAGTTGTATTACCAACTCCAGCCCTAGCACCAGACCCAGAGTAAGAACCTGTTGGATCTATCTGTGAAGAAACACCAACTTTACCATTTCTCATATGGAACTGTGCTTGCCAGTAATAGTAAGTTACTGCATCAGATCCTCCTGATGATGGAATTGTTTCTACTTTAACTGTATTTGTTGTGATTGGTGCAGGAACTGTCACAGCATCAGATGATTCAGTTACACCAAATAATTTAACTCTTTCATCAATGAAGAATCTAGTAGTTGATATACCAGAAATTTTTAACTTACTATTTTCAATAGTACCATCACCAACATAAATTGTTGGATCATTACTAACTCCTAAACTTCTTAACTCATATGCAGATAGTTCATGTGGATCAATCATCTCATAACCACTACCATCATCTTTAACTTTTATGATACGATTTCTCTTATAAGTTGTTTCCTCAGTTGCATCAGGTAAATCAGATAACTTAAAGTTCTGATACACATCTGCACGAATTGTTCCACTTACATCTAACTCATGTTGTGGAGATGCAGTTCTGATACCAACATTCTGTGTTGCCTTATCAACCAAGAGAGATGGGTTTGTATCATCACCAACTTGGAAGAATGGATTATTAATTGCATTACCTTTAATGAGTAATTTAATTGCTTCAATACCATCAAGTGAAGTTGATGTGACTTTGTTTGAGAAGTTGACAGGGCCGTTAAATTCTGATGGTAAGTTCTGATTTGGCCCACCACCAACACGCAATGTGTTGCGGATGAATACATCATCAAAGATAGCAGAGTTTGTATCTCCTGTTTCACCTAAGAATAATTCTCTTGCTTCTGCTCTTTGACCACTAAAGAAATCACCACGGTCATTCATACCAGAGAAGAATACAATTCCACCTTTCTCTTCTCTTGAGATTGCAAGAAGTTCTTTTTCTGGTTCAATTTGCTTCTTAATTTTTTGTGGTAATGAAGTTGAATAGTTACCTGGCCCATATCCGATGTATTCAAATGTATGACCTGATGCTCTTATAGCAGAGAATCTATGAACTTCTGATGGTATTACATCAACCTTTCTTGCAAGTTCATTTATTGTATGAGAAACAGATTGAGTTCCTAATACACCCCTGAAGACTATCATTCCAGTTGTGCTTCCAGCTTCTTTATTCTTGACTCTCACTATTTCATTTCCGATCTGTAAGAAGTCACCAGTGCTAACTCCAACAGTACTTGCGATATCAATATCTGATTCACCATTAGTATTACCTGCAGTACTGATAGCAACGATTGTTGTTGCACCAATACCAGTTGCCAATGGTGATAGACTACCTGCAATTTTTTCAGATGCAAGTGAACTATCTTGACCGAATGAATTTAAACTATACTTATAAAGTTCTGCACCCGATTCACTACTTGTTGGAATACCAACTGTAGAGTTCATTGTGAAACTCGTATCAGATACCTTCTCTTTTACAACAAAGTCGAATCCATTGTAAACAGTTGCTGCTGTTCCAACTAAACCTGCAACCTTAATTTTGTTTCCAACTGCTAGGTTATGACTTACACTTGTTGTGACTGTAACGATTCCAGCAAGAGATGTACCTGCAACACCTGCTATGGTATTGATTGCAACTTTCTCATCAAGTAAGGTGAATATACCACTTGTTGTACTAACAGGGCCAGTGTAGATACCTGCAGTCGAACCTGCTGTCTGTCCTTGAGCAACATGTGTATAAGTAACTGACTTTGTACTTGGAACAGATGTGACCTTATATAATCCATTGAAAGCACCATTTGTTCTTTCATCAACTGAACCAACACCTACTATCTGTATTACATTATCAACTGCTGCATTAATTCCTGTAACCTGAACCACACCATCAGTTCCACCACCGACTGCTAATGTCTGACCGATACCATATGAAGCACCACCATCAACAATCTCAACAGCAGTGATTGTTCCACCAGTTCCAGTTCTAACTTTGACAGTTGCACCGCCACCACTTGTGCCTGCACCTGTTAATGCCTGATTATACAATATAGTATTTGCACCATAAGCACTACCAGGAACTGTCACATCCAAACTTGTGATCTTATTTAAATTATGTTCAATACCAGTTGAAATGGTTGTAATACCTGCACTGTTACTCTCTGCAAAAGTAACTGCAAATCCAATACGATTATCTCTTAGATAATTGATTGTTGCTTCTTTGGTAATACTATTAAGAGGATTATTAATATCAACCTTACCTAATATTTCATTTGATGCAGCAGAAACAGAATGAAGTGGGTCGTTGTTTGGGTTGTCCTTATCAACTGTTGGATATAAGTTGACGAAGTTTTGTTTATATTTTGAATCAGAGAACTCAGAAACAGTTGGTGATATATTTCCAATCAAACAAGTTAGATAGTAAACACCGTCTTGTTGATCTGAAATATATTCTTGAATTGTTTCAACTTCTTGTATTGTATATGATGTATCGTATTCACTTCTTTCAAATACTGGTAAGTCTGTAGGAGCAAGACCACCTGAACTTCTACGAGCGTTATCTATACTATCTGTAAATGTTCCTGCAAGAACAGAACTTGCAAAAGTAAACACCTTAGATGATGGAGTTCCAGTAACTGTGAACAATCCATTGAATCCAGTGTTAGCAGTTCCGTTTGCATTTGCTGAACTTCTTACATTCTTAAGTCTAATTTTATCACTAACACTTAACTTATGTGGTGTCTCTGTTGTTACAGTAACCACACTGCTAGTGCTTGTAATACCTGCAATGACTCTTGGATTACGATTACTAATTACACTGGTGATAGTTGTTTCTTCACCAACTGTTTTAGATTCTTGTAATACATAATTCTTCTCTGGTTTCTTTGCAATGTCTGCACCTTTAAAGTCTTTTGGTATTACATAACGCAATCTATAAATACGATCATTTAAAGCACGACTCTCTGCTTTTCTCTGAACATAAGTTGATGAGTTATTTGCAACAATATCCGTGGAGAATCCAACAAATCCATTATAAATTTTATTTGTTGTTGTGGTTGTTGATCCAAGAATATACCAGTTAGTTTTATCACTATCAAATTGAATTGGATGTCCAATTTCACCTGGTATTTTATCTGTAACTGTACTTTGAATTGTAAGAAGTCCACCCTGTGTATTGATTTCTTTTGGAACTACAATACCTGCAAGAGCATCGTTTGCTGTATTTGCTAATTTAATTTTGTTATCTGCACTACCAAGAATTACATAATACTTTCTACCAATCTCAATTCCATCTGGAGTTCTACCATCATCACCAAATACTCGAACTGATTCACCTGCAAGGAAGTTATGGTTTGCAGTTAAAGTAAATTCCTTTGATGCAATAGTATTACCAGAAGATGTACGAGCAACAATGAATTTCTTTTCAGAAACTGGGCCGTCTCCTGAAAGAACTGGCATTAATACTGGTGAACTATAAGTTACATTCTGTCCACCTACATTTACATTTAAATATAATTTTTCATCTTTCCTTGCACCAATTCTATATCCATTCACAACATTGGTTGGTGGGTTTGTTATATCTTTTTCTCCTGAGATATAAAGTCTTGATGTTTGACCAGTTCCAACATTTGAAAGAGTCAATGCAGGATCAAGAAGTCTCCAGACAATATTTGTTTCTTCTTTTTCTAAATCTTTTGGTGGAACAATGTGAGTTACATAACCTGTATCATCACGATTGAATGCATTTGGTTTAAATCCTTTTGATACTAATGCTTTGTTACCAAAGTTGGAGTTAGAGTTGGTAATTGACTGCTCTCCACCAGACTCTGCCAAGAAATGATTTGAAAAACCAATCGCAAAAACAGAAACTGCCTGAATGAACGCATCATTTGATACCTTTATATGGAAGTTATCATATCTTTTTCTATATGTTGCTTCTGGATTAAGATATAAAGGAGTATCAATATCAGCATCTGCTGCAGCATCAACACTGTTTAAGTAATCACCAGTTGATGGTTTGTAAATTACAAATGCTTTATCATCTTTCTGTAGTCCAATACCAGTGAACTGAGCAACAACCATTGATTTGAATCCAGTTGACTTGCTACCATCAGCATGCAATCCACACATACCAAACACTGATCTTAATGAACAGTTGAAGATATATGGAGAAGCACCAGTAACTGTATCTGCTTCAATTGTCACTTTTGGTGTGTAACCAGTAAGATTAACAACATCATCATTTGCATCAGCATTTAAATTATATGAGAATTTCCTGTCACTTGTTATACCAGTAACTCTATATGATCCATTGTAAAGATCTGTTGAACCGACACCAGTAATTAAAATTTGGTCATCAACTGTTAATCCATGTGCACTTTCTGTTGTAACAGAAGCATTTAAAAGACTCGAAGTTAATTCTGTGATTGCATTATCGTTTGCAGACAGATCACCAACAATCTTAGTTTCTGGTGTATTTGGTTCAAAGTCATTATTAATTGGGTAGTCAGGTATATTTCTATTTCCAGTATCATTTCCATAAGCATTCATCAACTTGAAATAATACTGCTGTAAATCTGTAGTTCCTGTTAGAGTCTCACTGTTAATACCATCAGCATACTCAAAACAAGTTAATTTATGGTGCGATATGTTTGGATTTCTTTTTTCAGTAAAGTTTTTACTATAATATACTGACTGATTTGCATCAAACATGCTAAACTGCCAGAAATAACAACCACCAGTTACACGGAAGAGTGCTGATCTTGGTATTACATCATCACCAAAGTCTGGATTTGGAACATATAATGGTCTTATCTTTGTCTTTCTTAAATCTAAACCTATAATTGAAGTTCCTTTTGGAACAATTGCACCACCATGAACTGAATTAAACTTGTATAAAACATTATTTACATTGCTTAAATCAAATATTGAACCGTTATCTAGTTCTATATCCGTTGTTCCTGTGACATCAGAATTGTTTACATCAAAGTATTGTACACTACCACCATTATTCTTTACATATAATCCTGGTCTATTATCAATTACATGCTCACCAGGATAAAGTAATATAGTTGTTCTGTCAAACTTATCGTTATTTTGTCCTGATTGATATGCGAATCTAGCTGCTTCGATTAATGCTCTCTGTATAGTGACGAAGGGTCTTGTTAAAGAATTTCCTTTGTTATCAAAACTATCAGTAGCGTCTAAATCAGATGGGTTTACATATAAAATATTACCATCAGTATTTACTAGAAAATTTTCTAACCTTGAAAGGGGCATTGTATTAGCACACTAAATTTTTTCTTCTGTCTTATTTATCACGAAAGAAAGGGCGGGCACTCCTTCTACATGGAGATCTTTTGTACTCCCACCTCAAAAAGGTTTTAGACTAATTTTTGGCCAGAATTTTTTTTGCGACTTTTTTGGAATTGTAAGGTCATTTTCATTTTAAGGCCTCATTATATTTAGGTCTATCAACTAATATCCATGTACATATTGTATAACGTTTTCCATTTTCAGGACTTGATACTTCATGTGGATAGAATGGAGTGGGTGGGAAAGTAATGACTTCCCCTCTCTTCAATTTAACCTGATATGATTGTTTAGGAAAATTAAAAATCCCACCATCATAGTCATCAGTAAGTGCGACAATCACACTCAACAATCTTGCCACTGAAGGGTTATGAACATCATATAAACTATCTGAATGAATCATTGTAGATCCATAAGATTCTCTCAACTCATAACCGCTATCATGAACATCATACGGAAAATACTCGTGATCTAACCTAAGTCGAGCAACAATTCCTTCCATGACATCGTAAATTTTGGTGTCATATTCTGGAAAATTAGTAGTAAGAAAAGTATAGCAATTTGTATTTTCCATACTACCATAAGTTGTTTTTTGAACAACCGAAGTATCTTTGTATTTTTGATGAAGAGATATCAACTCATCACATAACTCATCTGAGATGACGTTTTTGTAAATGTTAATTGAATGATCCATTAAACATTATTATAAAACATCAAGTATGCGA
>VMHT01079420.1_pt1 | contig 21942 bp, 13 predicted proteins | sample 4693611 | NCBI WGS metagenome assembly VMHT01 (sample SAMN12280063, study PRJNA550983) | marine metagenome | isolation source: seawater sampled from same location over 5 years 0.02-0.2 micron viral filtrate | place: USA: collected off the coast of southern California halfway between the port... ...
AAATAGTATCTTCTTTGGGACCTACCGCCCGGTAACCAAACCCACGTATGCTTTGATCACCACCAGCATAAAAACGCAACGAGGCGGGAACTTCACCAAATTGATTGGTGGCCAGCATGCCGGTTTCAGCCCGAATCATCAGCCGATGTTTTTGATAGGTTCGGATAATCCGGGCTTCAGCCACGGCTTTGAAAATATCAATGTCGGAACCCAGACCTTCCTGGCCTACCTGAAAACCCGTTCGAAACAGACTGCCCTGGTTAATGTTAAGAGGGTCGTCTTTCACCAAATACTGAATGGCGTAACCGGGCATAACGAGCTGCGTGGTTTGGGATGCCGAGTCTTCTACGGTGTATTGTTCGCGCAAATAGGTTAAAGAGTAATCGTCCTGCCAGGGGGAATCGTCCGCTTGCACCACCCGATGAACCGACAGCGACAAGGTTTCACTTTCGGTATTGGTGTCAGAGTAATCCAGAAACTGATAACCCGCTTCATATTTCAGGTAGTCGTGTTTAATGTTGCCCATTGGCACCAGGTATTCTGCGGTAATGGACTGTTCCGGGGCGGAGACAAATAATTCGGCTGAGGCTGAATGTCCATCATCGTTTACCCATGGGCGTTGCCACTTTAAACGGGCGCGGGGTCCGGTGTCCGTCGCTGCGCCTAAGCCGACGTTGAAGTTATCCCGCGGTTTATGCGCCACGGTAATTTCAATCGGTACCTGTAAATTCTCGGCCTGGCTGACCACCGGACGGGCGATTACGCGAGAAAAATAGCCGGCCTGGTTCAGCTGGCGATTAAATTCGGTAAGGATTTTTGAAGAATATGGCTGACCTTGTTCAAAGGGTCGCAAGCGCTGAATAATGGCGCTGGCACGATCATCCCCCAGCAGTTTTACCTTCCCAAACTGGTATTGCGGCCCACTTTGGGCAATCAGGAGTATATTCGCTTCACGTTCTTCGCGCACCAAATCGAGGCGGGTGGCCTGCCACTGAAAATCAAAATACCCATGAGACAGGGCATAATTAAACATATTAGATTTGAACCGTTCATACACCGGCTGATTCAGCGTATCGCCTTCAGCAAGGGAAAAGCTGTTAAATACCTTACGAAATTCAGGATCGGCCCGCCCCGGCCCAATAATTTCACGGGTCACATTGGCAATGACCAGAGGGGTGTCCAGCGACACGCGCAGGATGACCTCATTGTCGGGGGCCAGCTCCACCAGTGTAGCGCTGTTGTAATAGCCAAAAGGCTCCACAGCGGTGGCCACCGACTGCGCTACCTGTTCGCGCCAAAACGGATCGTTAAGCGCCTCCTGAGAAATATCCAGGCTGTTAAGGTGCAACCGGATGTTGTCTTCCAGCTCGTCTTGTTCCACGCCTTCAATTTCAAAGCTTAGTTCAGCCTGAGCGCTACCTGAAAATCCTGCCATCAAAGCAGTCAGCACTACAAATACCGCTGTATGCACATTAAGCCATCTCATGAAATTCTTAAAGAAGCCTCTGGTTACTGTATGGGATTACGCGGAGCCGGCGTAACGCTTAAAGCAGATTGCCTGACATCGGGTCGATACCGGTTGTCGGAATATGAATGCATGAATAACTGCCCCGCCATGCGAAAACGGCCTTGATGATACCGTATTTTTTCACCTGAGTTTATTACAGTGAGATGGGTTTAACGGTTTGCCCTGAGTATACAAAATTTTCTATTTTGTTTCTTATAATTCTGTTTTAACTCACTATTATATCTCCCTCTGGCAGGACCGGTTTTATACGAAGATGAAAGATAAGCAGGTACAGTAGGCAGGTGTAAAAAGTAGCGCTAAGATACGGTAAAAGGACTTTATCATTATGGGCGCTGCGTTCGGGTGCCTGACGCTGAGTGACAATCACAGGGAACAACGTATGAAAGGATATCTAAGCACGATCACGGTGGCGCTGACGCTGCTGATACTAGAGCTTGGAGTGGCGATGGCAGCCCCTGTCATGGATATGCCGGTAACCGCTTTTAGTACCTTGCCTGAATACCAGAATGTGCAGCTCTCCCCTGACGGTGAGCGGGTTGCCTATATCCACAACACTACCGTCAATAATGAAGCCAAGGCCATTCTTCAGGTGTATGACTTTGGTAAAAAAAAGCCATTTTATCTGCTGCAGTCGGATAACCAGAAAGTCAAAATCAACTGGTACAAATGGGCCAACAAAGACACGCTGGCAGTGAGCGCCCGTTATGAAATTAAGCGACGTGGCCAGCGCTTTTACCGGACCCAAATGTTTTTGATTAACTATTTAAAAGCGGATGGCCGCCCTCGACCGGTGGTGGATGTCAGTCGTTTGCTGCAAATGGGCAAGATAAATCATGTTCCGCAGTTTTTAGATACTGTTGTGGACTGGCTGGTGGATGATCCTCACCATATTCTGATGGCCATGGATATGGAAACCCCCAATCTGCCGTCCGTTTATAAGGTTGCCTTAGATACCCGAAAGATGACCCGGATAGAGCGTGCGAAGCGCAAAATCCGAACCTGGATGACTGATCGTCAGGGCCGTCTACGCATTGGCATTACCAACGATTATGATACCGGTGCGCGGCGGGTACTGATTAAAAAAGAAGGCGACTGGATACCGCTTTTTACCTACAACGCCATGAACGAAAAAGGTTTCTATCCTCAGGGTTTTGGTGTGGATCCTGATGTTTTATATTACAGCGCCTATCAGGGTGATCATCTGGCGCTGTATAAAATGCGACTAAGTACACAGGAATCCACACTGGTCTTCAGTGATGATCACTATGATGTCGCTGGTCGGCTGCTGTATTCGAATAAAACCAATGACGCTATTGGTATTAGCCACGACCAGGCCCCAGGCGGAAAACATTACTGGGATAACCGCTGGAGTAGCCTGCAGGCAAAAGTGAACGAGGCGATGACCGGGTTTGATAATTATCTGATTAGCTTTAGTCAGGATGAAACCCGTTATGTTTTATACTCAGAAGCGGACGGCCGCTCGCCATATTACAGTGTAGGCGACACCCGGAATAACAAACTTACGGTATTGTTTAACCAGTACCCCCAGTTGCAAAGCACCACCTTCCCCCAACATCAAAAGCACAGTATCACTACCCGAGATAAGCTTAAAATAGAAGCCTATCTGACGCTGCCTGAGCACGGCAGTGCCCCTTATCCCACCATTATTCATCCCCACGGCGGTCCCGGCGCCCGGGATTATGCAGGGTTTGACTACTGGACCGCGTACTTTACCAGTCGCGGTTATGCAGTATTACGCCCTAACTTCAGAGGCTCCTCCGGATATGGGTTTTCGTTTTCCCGGGCACAAATGAAAGGGTGGGGATTAGCCATGCAGGACGATATCACCGATGCGACCCAATGGATGATAGACGAAGGGCTGGCCGATGCGAACAAGCTGTGTATTGTGGGCGCCAGCTATGGGGGCTACGCCGCGATGATGGCGACCGTTAAAACCCCGGAGCTGTTCAACTGCGCCATCAGTTTTGCCGGGGTTGCCAACCTTAAAGCGTTAGTGAGCTCTTCGAGGCGCACCCTGACCTACAATTACATCAAAAATCAGCTAGGTTCGGATAGCACAGATTTAAAAGCACGCTCACCGTATTATGCCGCAGACGCTATCACCACTGCGCTATTACTGGTACACGGTGACGAAGATCGCTCGGTACCCGTGTCACAAAGCCGGGATATGGCCGAGGAGCTTGAGGACAGTGGTCATGATGACTTCCGTTATGTGGAGCTGGAGAATGGGGACCACTATTTATCAATCCAGAAAAACCGGCATCGGTTATTTGCTGAGATGGACCAGTTTCTGGCCACTTATCTGCGGTAGCTCCTCTTTTGAGCAGTTAAAGGCTGGGTCAGGCTTAGTTATGGTGAGGGGGACTTATCCCTTCGCGATGGCGGCTGCCAGGCCTTATTATCATTGCTATGGCTTTTAATACAGTGCTACCGCGGGGACCGGCGAAGATGAAATAATGTCAATAAAATCCGCGTATTATTGTATCTGATATGGTGTAACATAATGGGTTTGGTCGTGCTCGTGTTACGTGAGGCAACGGCCTTCTTATTTTAAAGGCCCTTAATGGTTAATCCGGTTACCGATACAAAAACAACCCCCACGCTGTCGTTATACGAGTTTGTGGCTCTGATGGCGCTGATGACCTCGCTGGTGGCGCTGAGTATCGACTCTATGTTGCCAGCGCTGTCTCAGATTGGCCAGGCACTGAACGCAAAAGACGATCATGAAGCGCATTTGATTGTGTCGGTCTTTTTTGCGGGCATGGCGGTGGGGCAACTGTTTTTCGGCCCGTTTGCGGATGCCCGGGGCCGGCGTCAGACGATCTTGTTGGGATTATGCATTTTTGTCGCAGGATCACTGGTGTGTATGCAGGCCACAGATATGCAAACTATGCTGGTGGGAAGACTGATTCAGGCTTTTGGCGTCTCAGGCCCGCGTATCGCGGCGCTGGCCATCATCCGCGATTTATATGTGGGCGATGCGATGGCCCGGGTGATGTCATTTATTATGATGGTCTTTATTTTAGTTCCGATGCTGGCGCCGGTGGTAGGCCAGACGGTACTGTATTTCTTCTCGTGGCACCATATATTCACCTTGTTTCTAATCGTTGCCGGAATTGCGGGAAGCTGGTTTTTTGCCCGTCAGCCCGAAACCTTACCCGCCGCCCGGCGTAAGGCGTTTTCCTGGTATCAGTTCTGGCGGTCATCGCGCTACATTGTGACTCATATGTCCGTGATGGGGTATACCATCGCAATGGGCTGTATTTTTGGTTCTTTTCTGGCTTACCTAAGCGCTTCTCAGACTATTTTTCAGGATTTTTATCACACCGGCGACTGGTTTCCGTATATTTTTGCCACTCTGGCATTTTCCATCGGGCTGGCGTCGTTTTTTAATGGCACTATGGTGATGCGCTTTGGCATGAGCAAGCTGGTGCATGTGGCGCTTTACGGGGTGATTACTTTTGCCCTGATTTTTAGTGCGGTAATTTGGGCCTATGCGGGCTTGCCTCCCCTCACCACCACGTTGAGTATTATGTTTTGCGGTTTTTTCTTCGTCGGGATCTTATTTGGTAACCTTAATGCCATGGCGATGCAGCCGCTCGGAGATATGGCGGGCTTGGGCGCAGCTATTATTGGTTCATTTTCGAGTATGATTGCGGTGCCGGTGGCGTTGTTTATAGACAGCTTTCTGACCACTACCCTCACGCCTATCGGCTTCGGTTTTTTAGGCTTTTTTATGCTGGCTTTTGTGGCCGTGCGAACCGGGGATAAAGCCTGGAAGGATGTTGAGGCGTAAGCGCGCTTAACATGAAAAAGCCCGACCATAATGGCCGGGCAAAAAGTGCCTTATAAAGCACCTAACGACAGAAACGGTTAGCCCTGAATGATGGCCTGCATATTCGTCATGTAGCCTCGAAGCTGTTGGCCGATTTGCTCAACACCGTGCTCGCGAATTGCCTGATTTACTTCAACCAGACGTCGATTGTCGACCTGGTTTGAGGAAACCTGTAAGCCTTTGCCCAGCTCAGCGGTGGTTATGGCTGGCATAAAGTGTTCACGCAATAAGGAGGTCGCCGCGTTGGCAAACAAATAATTGCCATATTCAGCGGTATCAGAAATCACAACGTTCATTTCGTACAGCCGTTTACGGGCAATAGTGTTAGAGATAAGTGGCGTCTCATGCAGCGACTCGTAATAAGCGGACTCTGGTAAAATACCCGCCTCTACCATCACATCAAAGGCCAGCTCAACCCCGGCCTTGATCATTGCCACCAGGACCAGGCCCTTATCAAAGAACGCCTGTTCATTGATGGTGCCATCGTATTGCGGGGCCTGTTCAAAACCACAACGTCCGGTTTCTTCTCGCCAGCGGTGCAAATTCTCATCACCATTGGACCAGTCTTTCATCATGGTTTGAGAAAACTCACCACTGATGATGTCGTCCTGGTGTTTTTCAAATAAAGGGCGAAGCAATACCTTAAGCTCATCGGCCATATCAAAAACTTTGATTTTTGCCGGATTGGACAAGCGATCCATCATATGGGTTATGCCGCCGATTTTAAGCGCTTCGGTAATGGTCTCCAAACCATACTGAATCAGGGCTGCGGCATAGCCTGGCTCGATCCCCTCGGCGGTCATTTTTTCAAACCCAAGTACCGCGGCCACTTGTTGCATGCCGCACAAAATAGTTTGCTCGCCCATCAAGTCTGATTTTACTTCGGCCACAAACGACGAGGCCAGAACGCCTGCCCGGTCCCCGCCGGTGGCGCTCGCCAGCGCCTTAGCAATCTCCCAGCCACATTGCTCAGGATCGTTTTCCGGATGGACCGCAATCAGGGTGGGTACGCCAAACCCCCGCTTGTACTCTTCGCGGACTTCGGTCCCCGGACATTTGGGGGCGCACATGACCACGGTAATATCGCTGCGTATCTGCTGACCCTCCTCCACAATATTAAAACCGTGAGAGTAAGCCAGCGTGGCCTCATGCTGCATCAATGGCATCACGGTTTCTACCACATTGGCGTGTTGTTTATCGGGTGTCAGGTTGTAAACGACATCGGCGCCAGGAATCAGCTCATCGTAGGTGCCAACGGTAAAGCCGTTGTCGGTAGCTCGCTGATAGGACTCACGTTTCTGATCAATAGCAGACTGACGCAGGGCGTAGCTGATATTCAGCCCGGAGTCCCGCATGTTTAACCCCTGGTTCAGACCCTGAGCGCCGCAACCCACTATTACGATGCTTTTGTCTTTCAGATAAGCACATCCCTGAGCGAATTCGCTGCGCTCCATAAAGCGACACTGTGCCAGTTGATTCAACTGCTGACGTAGCGATAAGGTATTGAAATAATTAGCCATAATGATTTCCGAATATCTTGTTTATTACCATCTGTATCACGCTGTGCAGATGAATCTGTGTAACGCTAGAACCTGAGACTAGGTGATTTTTTTTGTTTTGAAAAATGATATATTCGCAAAACTGTATTTCACTATTTGCAACATTATGGATTTTCGAAGCTTACAACTGTTTACTCACCTGGCCTCAAGCCTGCATTTTGGCCAGACGGCGCAGGCAATGTATGTGTCTGCCTCTACCCTGAGCCGATCGATACAGCGGCTTGAAGAAGAGTGCGGTACCACCTTGTTTGTCCGTGATAATCGAAAAGTGGCGCTGACCCACGCCGGGCATAAACTGCTGGCGTTTAGTCAGCAGGTGCTCAGCGAGTGGCAGGCGCTAAGAAACGAATTGCAGCACGACAGTGTGACCTTACAGGGGGAGCTGAGCCTATTTTGCTCGGTGACCGCCAGTCAAAGTCATCTGCCCGGCCTGTTGCAGCGATTCCGCCAACAGCATCCCGGAGTGGATATTCGCCTGCTCACGGGGGATCCTGCCCGGGCTATAGACTCGGTAAAACAACAGCAGTGTGATGTGAGTATTGCTATTCACACCCCTGATTTTCCCCCTGACTTGTCGTTCACCGCTCTTGATAATGTGCCACTGGTATTGATTGCGCCCCGGGAGTGGCGCCTGACCCAGCTTGAACATATCGACTGGCGCCGTCACCAGCTGATTATCCCGGAACATGGGCCAACCCGGCGTAGTGTCTATCACTGGTTTGCCGAACAGGGGATCCGCCCGGATGTCTATGCCTCGGTGGGTGGCAATGAAGCTATCGTGAGTATGGTGGCATTCGGATGTGGGGTCGGTTTTGTGCCCAAAGTGGTGGTAGAGCATTCCACTATGGCGGCCCAGGTGAGCCAGATTAATGTTGCCGATATTGCGCCTTACGCGCTGGGATTGTGCTGTTTGCATTCCCGGCGCAATGAACCTTTGATTAACGCATTGCTTCAGGTAGAGCTTAACTGAGTGATAAGGCGATCAAGTGCCCGGTAACCCAGTGCTTCGGCCAGGTGGGGCCGCTCTACCCCTGGACTGTTGTCAATATCGGCAATGGTACGGGCGACCTTTAATATACGATGAAACACCCGCATTGATAGCTTCAGGCTACTGCAGGCTTGTTGTAGAAAGGCCAGATCTTCGGACTGCAACCGGCACACCTGAGCCAGTTCATCAGCCTGTAGCTGACTGTTCAGTTTACCCTGACGCTGATGCTGCCACTGGCGAGCCTGAATGACCTGTTCACGGGCTTCCAGTGCGCTGTCAGGTTGGCCGGTAGATGCTGGCGACAAAATATAATCAGGCAAACGCGGCACTTCCACCTGTAAGTCGATTCGATCCAATAACGGGCCTGACAGACGATTGATATAGCGTAAGGTGGCATCCGCCGAGCTACGGTTGTCGTGGATATCACCTGTAGGACTGGGGTTCATCGCGGCAATCAGCTGGAACCGGGCGGGATACGTGGCCTGGCTATGCGCCCGGCTGATACAGATATCCCCGGTTTCTAAGGGCTCGCGCAAAACATCTAATGAGCGGCGGCCAAACTCAGGGAATTCATCTAAAAAAAGCACACCATTGTGCGCCAGGGAAATCTCGCCAGGCATAGGCTGACTGCCGCCACCGGTTAATGCGACTGCCGAGCAGGTATGATGCGGGGCCCGAAATGGCCGCTCAAACAAGGTGTGGCGATGTAATGGCTCGCCTTTTACAGAGTGAATGGCCGCTACTTCCAGAGCTTCTTCCACTGATAAGGGCGGCAATAAGCTTAATAAACGGCTGGCCAGAAGGCTCTTGCCCGTGCCTGGTGGTCCAACAAATAAAATATTATGCCCGGCCGCTGCGGCCAGCAGCAAGGTACGCTTCGCCTGGCTTTGTCCGATAATATCATCCCAGCGAGCCTTAGTCTGAGTAATGCCTGGGGCTGCAGGGGCGCTGGTGTGTAGCTTGGTAAGTAATACGGTGCCCGCCAAATGATGATACACCGCCAGCAAGTTGGCCGCAGCGTAACCTTGTAAGGCGTCAATAAGTTCTGCTTCGTGAAGGTTTGCTTCAGGAAATACCACCCTGGCCTCAACCTCGCGAGCACCTAACAACGCCGGAACCACCCCCCGCACCCCTTTTAGAGCTCCGTTCAGGCCGAGTTCCCCGATAAATTCCGTGTTGCGAAGGGCCGCTTCCGGCAGCAGTTCGCAGGCCACCAGAATCCCCAGCGCAATGGCAAGGTCGTAGCGTCCCCCCTGTTTTGGGATGGTGGCCGGAGCCAGGTTAACGGTGATGCGCTTGGCCGGAAATTCAAACCCACTGTTAATCAGTGCACTGCGCACCCGGTCTCTGGCCTCTTTTACACAGGTTTCTGCCATCCCCACCAGATGAAAGGCAGGTAAACCATTGGCCAGATGCACCTCCACCTGAACTTTAGGCGCGTCAACGCCCTCCCCGGCACGGGTATGGATGACCGCGTAACCCATAATGTTGTTCCACCGTGTAGTAAAACACTAAGGGTAACGTGCGGCTGCCTGGGCAGGTACTGGCCCTAAGTGGGGTTTACACATCGTCTTTATCAATATCGCCAATCTGGCGACGGAAGATAGGAAACTCCCAGTTCCAGTGAAGTGCACCCATGCGTAAAAAGACGGTGGTTATCAGCGAGCCCAGAATACACAGAGAATATGGCACGGAGACATAAAACAAACCTGCATAGACCAGCCCTCCGGCTAAACAGGCGGTGGCATAAAGCTGACCGCGCATTACCATCGGAATCTCCCGGCAAATTACATCGCGTATCAGGCCACCGAAAATACCGGTGGTGGTCCCCATGGTAATGGCAATAACCATCCCGGTCTCGCCGATAAGTGCTTTTTCTATACCGATGATATTAAATAGCCCTAATCCGAAGGCATCGACGATCATCAGATAATTGCCATGCAAATTGGACTTCAGGCGTAACAAGATAATGGTGATAATCGCCGCCCCATAGGCGGAATACAGATAATCTGCCTGCTTGACCCAAAAGACAGGTTCATCCAGCAACACATCTCTCAGGGTACCGCCGCCCAGGGCGGTAATGGAGGCCAGTACCACTACCCCGAAGCCATCCACATCTTTTTTGTAAGCCATCAAAGTGCCGGAAACCGCAAAAAATGCAACGCCGATCACGTTTAAAAAATGGAACCAGTCGTCAGACACCAGCGACGCCCCTTTTGCCGTTGTATTTAATTTCCAGGCCTCCCCTGTGGGGTAAAAGGCTTGAACATGAACTTTGTTTTATGCTATTTATTGGGTTCGCGCCGCCGGGAGGATCAGCCATTTCTTCCAAAACAAGTAATTTGTTGGCGTGATGACCATCCGAATATCTGCTGTTGACCTGATCGAAACGGAATCAGGTTCATCTGTTCTGTGCATGTTACGGCACAGATATCTCGCTGTGCCTTATCTGAGTGACTACACCAGTGCATTAATGTGCTGCAAAATTAGGCGATTGTAAAAATTGTTGTCCATCTGGTGAATTGTTTGATCGCGCCGGTTGGGCGTTTTTACGACCTGCTGTATGATTTGCCTGATAACTCATTTGCTGTCATCCGGCAGCGTCATGGGCGTTATAGCCCGACTGATAAGGAATAAACATGGCAAAGCAACCTGCTGAACACATTTGGTTTAACGGTGAAATCAAACATTGGCAAGACGCCACCGTGCACGTGATGTCGCACGCGATTCACTATGGATCGTCGGTTTTTGAAGGGGTGCGCGCTTACAAAACCCCTGATAAAGGAACCTGTGTGTTCCGTTTACAAGAACATACCCGTCGCTTGTTTGACTCAGCCAAAGTGTATCGTATGACGATCCCCTACACGGTAGAAGAGATCAACAACGCCACGCTGGATATCATTCGCAAAAACAAGCTGCAAAGCGCGTATATCCGTCCCATAGCCTTTTATGGCGATATTGGTATGGGCTTGCAGGTGCCCTTTGGCCAGGAAGCCGAAGTGACCATTGCCGCTTTCGAATGGGGAGCCTACCTGGGCGAAGAGGCCATTAAAAATGGGGTCGACGCGGGTATCTCCTCGTGGAACCGCCTGGCGGCCAATACTATGCCCACCGGTGCCAAGGCCGGCGGTAATTATCTGTCTTCTCAGCTTATTTCTATGGAAGCCAGACGTCATGGTTATGGCGAAGGTATCGCGTTAGATGTGAATGGCTACATCAGCGAAGGCGCGGGCGAAAATATCTTCATCGTGCGTAACGGCGTGGTGACCACCACTCCTAAAACTGCGGCCATCCTGCCTGGTATTACCCGTGACACCGTCATGACCCTGTTACGTGACATGGGCTATGAAGTCCGCGAAGAAAACATTGCCCGTGAAGCGATGTACCTCGCTGACGAGGTATTTATGTGCGGTACTGCCGCCGAAGTCACGCCGGTACGCAGTGTCGACGGTATTGCCGTCGGTAACGGTGGCCGAGGTCCCATCACTGAAAAAGTACAGGATAAATTCTTCGGCTTGTTCAACGGTACCACCGAAGACAAATGGAACTGGTTAACCCCAGTCTACGACTAACCTTAAAAACTGGAATGTATTATGCCCAAGTTACGATCAGCAACTACCACTCAAGGTAGAAATATGGCCGGAGCCCGCGCATTATGGCGGGCGACAGGAATGAAAGACAACGACTTTGGCAAGCCTATTATTGCGGTAGCCAATTCGTTTACGCAGTTTGTACCTGGGCATGTACATTTAAAAGATATGGGCCAGCTGGTGGCGCGCAGTATTGAGCAAGCCGGCGGTGTGGCCAAAGAATTTAATACTATTGCGGTGGACGATGGCATCGCGATGGGGCATAGCGGCATGCTTTACAGCCTGCCGTCCAGGGAGATTATCGCCGACTCGGTAGAGTATATGGCGAATGCCCACTGCGCGGATGCGTTGGTGTGTATTTCCAATTGCGACAAAATCACTCCCGGCATGTTGATGGCCGCCATGCGGCTGAATATCCCGGTGGTGTTTGTGTCGGGCGGTCCCATGGAAGCGGGCAAGACCACATTATCAGACCAGATTATTAAACTGGACTTGGTGGATGCCATGGTAGCGGCGGCAGATGACAAGGTCAGCGACCAGGACACCACCGAGATTGAGCGCTCAGCCTGTCCCACCTGCGGCTCCTGCTCTGGCATGTTTACCGCCAATTCAATGAACTGCCTTACCGAAGCCCTGGGGTTATCCTTGCCCGGTAACGGCTCTATGCTGGCGACCCATGCCGATCGCGAAGCGCTGTTTGTTCGCGCCGGTGAAGTTGCGGTAGAGTTGTGCCAGCGCTGGTATGGCGATGACGATGCCAGCGCCCTGCCGCGCTCTATTGCCAACTTCCAGGCCTTTGAAAACGCCATGAGTCTGGATATCGCCATGGGCGGCTCCACCAACACTATTTTACATTTGCTGGCTGCAGCGATGGAAGGTGAAGTGCCCTTTAGTATGGAAGATATCGACCGGTTGTCCCGTCGCGTGCCGCATCTGTGTAAAGTGGCACCGGCCACACCGAAATACCATATGGAAGATGTCCATCGTGCCGGTGGGGTGCTGGGCATCCTCAATGAGCTGAACCGAGCCGGGCTGTTGCACGGAGATGCTCATCATGTATTGGGGGGCTCCTTAGCTGAGGTCATTGGTGCCTGGGACATCACCAACCCCGAAAACCACCAGGCGGATGAGTTTTACCGCGCCGGGCCGGCCGGGATCCGCACCACTAAAGCATTTAGCCAGAGTTGTCGCTGGCCTGAAGCCGATACCGATCGGGAGCATGGTTGTATCCGCGCCCGGGAACATGCCTTTAGCCAGGAAGGCGGGCTGGCGGTGTTGTACGGAAATCTGGCTCCGGATGGGTGCATTGTGAAAACCGCCGGCGTGGATGAGTCTATTCATACGTTTACCGGCCGGGCCCGAATTTTTGAGTCTCAGGATAGCGCCGTGGCGGCGATTCTGGATAACCAGATTGTTGCCGGGGATGCGCTAATCATTCGCTACGAAGGCCCTAAAGGCGGTCCGGGGATGCAGGAGATGCTGTACCCCACCTCTTATCTTAAATCAAAGGGGCTGGGTAAGGCCTGTGCGCTTATCACTGATGGCCGGTTCTCCGGTGGCACCAGTGGTTTGTCTATCGGGCATTGCTCCCCAGAGGCAGCCAGCGGTGGCGGTATTGCGCTGGTGGAAGAAGGCGACACCATCCATATCGATATCCCTAATCGTGGGATAAATGTAGCTATTAGTGATGAACAGATGCAGCAACGACGTGACGCCATGCTGGCCAGTGCCCGCCCCTGGAAGCCGGCTTCCAGGGAGCGCCAGGTCTCACTGTCCCTGAAAAACTTTGCGCTGCTGGCCACCAGTGCCGATAAAGGGGCGGTGCGGGATCGCGCCAAGCTGGAGGATGTATGAACATCAGTGACCATGACTACCTGAAAAAAATCCTGCTGGCCCCGGTTTACGATGTGGCCGTGGCCAGTGAGCTGGTACCAATGTCACGGTTATCCGGCGAGCTGGGCAACAATGTTTTTCTAAAGCGGGAAGACCAGCAACCGGTTAAGTCATTTAAACTGCGCGGCGCCTACAACCGGCTGTGCACCCTGAGTCAGGCGCAGCAACAGGCCGGGGTCATTGCTGCTTCGGCCGGCAACCATGCTCAGGGGCTGGCCTATGGCGCCCACGTAAAAGGCATTAAAGCCACGATTGTGATGCCTGAAACCACGCCCGAAATCAAGGTGGAAGCGGTACGCCGGTTTGGCGGCCAGAGCACCGAGGTGGTGCTGTTTGGCACCAACTTTGATGAAGCCAGTAATAAGGCAAAGTCACTGGCCCAAGCCCATGGCTATACATTTATTCCCCCCTTTGATGATGCCGATGTGATTGCCGGTCAGGGCACGGTGGCCAAAGAGTTGCTTGAACAAAACCCGCAGCTGGACATTGTGTTTGTGGCCGTCGGCGGTGGCGGATTGGCCGCCGGCATTGCGGTGTATTTAAAACAGCTGAAGCCTTCCATCAAAATCATTGCTGTAGAGGCTGAAGAGTCGGCCTGCTTTGCCGCCGCCCTGAAAGCCGGTGAACCTGTGGCACTGCCGTCGGTGGGGATTTTTGCCGATGGGGTGGCCGTCAAAACCATGGGGCAGGAAACCTTTCGGCTATGCCAGCGGCTTATCGATGACACTATGACTGTCTCAAATGATGAGATTTGTGGTGCTATTAAAGATATTTTTGATGACACCCGGGTCATCGCCGAACCCGCCGGCGCCTTATCGGTGGCGGCGATTCGAAAATACACCAAGCAGCACAAGGTAAAAAATCTGCAGCTGGGCGGTATACTATGTGGTGCTAATACTAACTTTCATACCCTGCGTTATGTTTCTGAGCGGTGTGAGTTGGCAGAACAAAAAGAGGCGGTGTTCGCAGCGACCTTGCCGGAACGCCCCGGCGCGTTTAAGCAATTTTGCGAAACCCTGGGCGGTAAAAATATCACCGAGTTTAATTATCGCTTTGGCAATCGCACCGAGGCCCATGTGTTTGTCGGGGTTAAGCTAAAAGGGGGGCAGTCTGAATGCAGTGAGTTGCAACAGCACCTCACCGGTAAAGGCTTTGGTTGTTTTGATTTGTCCGACAATGAGCTGGCCAAGCTGCATGTCCGGCATATGGTGGGAGGGCGCTCGGCCCAGGTGCAAAACGAAACATTGTTTGCGTTTGAGTTTCCTGAGTATCCGGGGGCACTACTGCGCTTTTTAAACACCCTTGGCGAACGCTGGAACATTACCCTGTTCCACTATCGCAACCACGGCGCGGCTAAGGGGCTGGTGCTGGCGGGATTTGATATACCACCGGCCAGCAGAGCCGTCTTTGATGAACACCTGGCGGCGCTGGATTACACCTACAACGATGTGACCAGCGACCCTGCCTATCAGTTTTTTCTGGCCGGCGAATAATCGCTCTACTCCGCCGCCTGCGATAAGGTGGCGGCATCAAACACCTGAATGAGATCCAGGCCGGCATGGTCAGGAGTAGACCCACCAATAACATACACCTTGTTACCTAACGTGGTCGCCTGGTGATGGCGGCCCTCTTTTAACGGTAAGCTGGCCGGCGACCATTTTTGGGTGTTGAAGTCCAGTACAAAAGAGGCGCTCAGATCGGTGTAATGGCCAAAGGTAAAAAGCTGATCCTGCCACACTGTGGTGGAATGGGCGCTAAGGGGCCGGGGTAAGGGCGCCAGGGTTTCCCACTGATTTGTGGCCGGGTCGAACCGCTCTACCACGGTGCTGGCGCCCTTACCATCGTACCCTCCCACGGCATAAATCTGGCCCTGATAGGCTATAGCGGTGGTTTCGCGAGCAGTGGGCATGGGCGGTGCCAGTGACCAGCTATTGGACGTGGTATCGTAAACCGCCACCAAAGATGACTGGGTCATATTGCCGGTTTCCCAGTCACGATGACCGCCCCCCAGCACATAAATTTTTCCATCCAGATACACCGCCGCATTCATGCGGGTAGGATATGGCAGCGGAGCGACTTCGGTAATAGTGCGGCTTTGGGTATCGAAAACTTCGACACGGCTTTCATAGGTGTAGGTGTCATTTTGATGAGAAATGCCGCCAATCAGATAAATTTTCCCTTCCCCATCATAGACCGCCGAAAAATACCGGCGGGGAATAATATGATCATGCAGAACCTGAATATTCTGGGTTTCGGGGTCGATAATCTCTACATCATTCAGCCATTTCCCCCCATGAGAGCCCCCGAACACATAAATGATATCGCCATCATTGGCCACGGCTTCGCCAAAGCGTGCTGTCTCAAGTTTAAACGGCATCTGTGCAGTAAACTCGGTGGGAGTGGTGCGTGAACAGGCCGTTACCAGCAGCAAACACAACGCTGCGGCTGGCCCATGAGTGAGCTTACGATACAACATGGTTTTCCTTAATGGGTTGAGGGTTCCGGAACCGGACTATGCGGCACCGCGATCAGTGCTGCGCCGCATAGCGAAGACATAGGGTCAGTGAAGCTCGACATTTTCCAGATGCTGCACAATTTCTGGCCAGACCAGCGCCATAATGTCCTGGCGCAGGGCTGCGCTTTCTTCACAGTATTTCAAAGAGCCATCGGCGGCTGAGTCCAGCCAGTGATTTTCGCGCAGGGCATTAATAAAACTGGATAATACATTTTTGTCGTAAAATTCAGGCGAGCTCATACCGTATAAGGTGGAAAGCCGCTCGGCTACTTTGCGACTGGTCCGCTCAAGCTGGCCACGACTGATGACCCGTTCCTTTTCAATAATGGTTAATACCACCGCATAGCGCTGAAAGGTTTCCTGCATACACCGGCTTAAAAGCCAGGCACTGTGAAAGGCTTTATTATTGGCCTCAGGCGGTAACAGGCATTCGCCCTGCTCGCGCAACAGCCCCTGCTCAATCATTTGAGAAATCAGTTTGTCGGTATACGCCAGTGCTTCATCCTGAGTCATATGGATAAACAGTTCGCGCTGTAACAAGGGATACAGGGCTGCCACCAGCCGCAGCACATAATCACGCCGGCAGGCTTTGTGGCCAAAGACGGCCGCCATGGCGATACCGGGCAAGGCAAACAAATGCAGAATATTATTCCGATAATAGGTCAAAAAGACGGCAGCATCTTTTTGCGGTTGTATCAGCTTACCGTAGCCATCATTGGTGACCGAAAAGCGATCAAGCCGGAGCACATGGGATAACATCTCTTCGGCAGTATTATCCGGGATGGTGGCATCTTTGGAAAACGGCGCCTGCCGCAGCAGCGTTAAAAAGTTATCCAGGGCGTGAGACAACTCGTTTTCGCTCATCGTTTTGTTTTTTGAGGACAATAAACACAGCGCAGACAACGCCATGCCATTGATAGCCGCCGAACGGTTAATACGCAGCATCACCTCGTTGGCCAGGTCGTTAACCATCGGCGTTAACCATGCCGGCTTTTTATCAGGCTCTGCCGGCAGTGTTTCCCGCCACTGAGGGATCTGCTTTTCCAGATACTGGTTCAGATGGATAGGCTCACCAAAGTTTACATAGCCATAGCCATAATTTTTCAGTTTGCGGATGGCCGAAAATACCTGCCAGGTGGATTCTTTTTTCTTTGAGCTGCCTTTTAGTTCGTTCAGGTAGCTTTTAACTTCCATGACATTTTCATAGCCAATGTACACCGGCACAATACTCACCGGCCGGTTAACCCCCTTTACCAGCGCCTGCATGGTCATTGCCAGCATCCCGGTTTTAGGCGGGATCAGTCGGCCGGTACGGCTACGACCGCCTTCAGGGTAATATTTTACGGAATACCCTTTATTAAACAGCAACTCCAGGTATTCACGAAATACTGCGGTATAGAGTTTATTCCCGGCAAAACTGCGCCGCAGGAAGAAGGCTCCGCCCCTTCTGAAAATTTTCCCGACCGGCCAGAAATTCAGATTGATGCCCGCCGCTATATGCGGTGTGACCAGCCCTTCATGATAAATCACATAGGTTAGGAGCAGGTAATCCATATGGCTACGGTGACAGGGCACATAGATAATTTCATGGCCGTTACGGGCCAGTTCGCGTACCCGGTCGCTGTGAGACACGCCAATGCCATTATAAATTTTGTTCCAGATGCGGGTGAGCAACCGATCGCCAAACCGCACCAGGCCTTCCCGGTAATCGGCGGCAATTTCATTGATATACTTACGGGCGTCCTGACGGGCTTTGTCGCTGGAGCTGTTTTTTTGTTTGCTTTGTTCATTGATGGCGCGCTTGACGGCTGCGGAACCCAGTACCGCATTGTGCAGCTCCTGACGTTCCAGCAGCGTGGGGCCGGTCAGGCTTTGGCGCTTACGCTGAAAATGCGTACTGGCCACTCTTACCAGCTTGTGCGCGATAGACTCGTCTGAGCCATGTTGGGTAGCCATCGCGCTGGAGGAAACCGATTTACTAAAGCTGACAAAGTTGTCCCGGCCTAAAAACAGCACAATAAACAGTTTTCGTAGCCATGAAGGCGCCGCGACATCGGCAATTAAGTCACTTAAATCCGGCGTGCCTTTACCGGGAGCCCTGCCCCAGGAAATAAACACCGGCACCACCTGCACATCAAGATCAGGATTTTCACGGTGGATATGAAACAGGTCGGTGAAGACTTCCTCGATATCGGTTTTTACTTTGGCCCGGGTAATAACCCGCTGCGTTTTTCGTAAAAATAAACAGGTGGGGTACTCGTGTCCACCCAGCGTCAGATGGTCCGTGGGATCAGGCAGTCCCAACCGTTTGGTGGCCATTTTAAGAGCCAGTTGATCGGTTACGGAATTGCTGGGAAGCAGATAAATAATCGGCTTTTGACGATCGATGCCCAGTTCTGATTCTACATTCGAAGGAATGGTATGCGGCTTGACCAGCCATTTAACCGGGTAATGAAACACTGACAAAAGTGTTCGACGCATCCACGACATGTAAAAAATATCCTGTGTGATAAAAACCGGCGCAGTGTACCACAACTCCTGGCCAAAACTTAAAGCTGGGCTGGCTGGGTAAAGCGCGGCTATGCTACGGGTTGCTTACGTTTTGCTGTCCATGCGCCGACCGCGGCCAGGACCGTGGTGACAAACGCGCCCCAGGCCCAGTCAATAATGCTCATCCCCAGAGGCCAGCCGGCAATGATGGAATATGCGGTCAGGTTGTAGGTACCATAAGCGGCAGCGCCCAGCATAAAGCCATTGGCGGCTGCAGCCCCTACCGGCCGATGCCGGGCCGGACGCACCGCCAGCATTAGTACCGCCAGACAATACAAAAGATAAAAGGTGAGCCAGGGCCAGGTAATAAACGGATCCCGTAAAAGCTCAGCAAAAGCGTCGGTATAGAGGGGCCGCGCCACCACACCCAGCCACAGGCCATCAAGAATGCCAAAGGCAATCACGATGCTTAGGTAGGTTATCCCAAAAGTAGAAGTTTTCATGGTCATGTTGGTGCTAACGCAGCCAGACACTATTCGGTTCAAAAATAACCAGCTAAATCTGACTAGACTATAAATCTGCCGATAAGGTAAAGGTGGTCCGGTCCGTATCGGAGCTGACTGCCAGTACTCCTTGATGGGCGATGGCAATCTGCGAGGCAATAAACAACCCCAATCCCAGACCTTTATGGCTGCTTTGTGAAGGGCTACGCCAGAATGGCTGAAACAGACGGGCCTGAACCTCATCAGGGATGGGCTCGCCGCCATTGGCCACCCGGATGATCAGTTGCCCGTTATACTGATGTGCTTCAACTTCTACCGCCTGAGACGGGTCCCCATGAACCACCGCATTGATCAATAAATTAGATAACAGCTGAGCCAGGCGACCGGCATCGCATACCACCGGCTCGGGTAACGAGATATGAGCAATGAACTCCCGCTTTGGATGCTGGGATTCCAGTCCAGAAACCGTGTGCTGCAACACGTCGGCTAAATTACTGCAGGTGGTTTTGTTGATTGGAATCCCCTTACCCATCTGACCGTGGGTAAAGTCCATAATATTGTCAGTCAGCAGGGAGATACGTTTGGAGCTATTTTCCATTCGCTTTAGTATCGACGCTGCCTCTTTGGCTATGGGCATCAGCTTTAACACATCCAGACCCATCATAATGGACGATAGCGGTGTACGCAGGTCGTGTCCCAAAATCGCAATATATTGCTCGCGCAGCTGTGCCATCTGCTGTTCTTCCTGCAGCGCCTGATTGGCTGCACTTAAGCGGTATTCGGTAGTGAGTTGGCGAGAAATCAGCCGTGCAAACGACTCAATCATACTTTTGACTCTGTCAGTTTTAAGACTGACGGGCAGCGGGTCAAGACCACAAAGGGTACCAAAAAAATTTCCCTGGGCATCATAAACAGGCCACGAAAAATAGCTTTCAAAGCCATACATCTTGGGAACCGGGTGATCACGGTATATCTCATCCTGTTCTACATGATCAATAATGATCGGCTTATCTGAGACTCTTACCTCTTCACAAAAGGTATTGAAAATTTCCAAGTTATCGCCGGGCAGCAGGTTGAAATTCACATCGTCGAGCACTTCGCAGGCGGTCCAGCTTTCGGGAGTCACCCGCGAGATACATACAAACCGTAAGCCGGTGGTCTCGGCAATCATACTTAAGATGGTCGGCACCGACTCCAGCGCCTGTATAGCCTTGATATCCTGTTCGATGGAAGTGTCCATGCCGAAAAAAGTACCTGCCCTTATAAAAAAGTCATGATAGCAGAAATTATGCAACCCATGACGGGATATTCATGAAAGATACTATGCATATCATGCATGTTCACTATGCGCAATCAAACTCGATGAACACCGGGGACAATGCTTCGGCTAACTCCTTCGGAGACTAAACCCTCGAAAACAGAATGTGCCTGCCAAAAAGTACGTTAAGGCAATGCGCTCATAGCAAAAATAGCTTAAGATTCGCCTCTTTTCGTGTTGCCGGTAGCGCCTTTTCTCCTGAGCTATTCGCCTTCCGGCATATTGCGGTATTACCAGGGAAAGCCTCTATGTTTGTACAATTGGAGTGTCGGCCGGTACTGGCGGGACGCTGGTTGGGGATGCCCGGGCTACGCCTGCAAGATCAGCAGATTGTGGTGCAACGTCCGGCCGGCCCTCAACATATTGACGTAAGCGCTCTTGTTGCCTATCCCCGCTATTTTGAGGGTATGTTCAGTGCTCGCTGGCGGCTGGTTACTGAAGACGGCACAGTGATGCTGCGCTGGCTGTCCAAACAACAACTGGCCCGACTCCATCAGCAGGTTACCCGGCTACTTACCCGTCAGGCGGAACAACGCGTGGCGGCTGCTCATCGTCAGTTTGTGCATCTGGCGGGTCACATATATTTGCGTGACAGCCAGGCGCCTGGGCTGGCGCGTGAAATAGCTGAAGTCCTCGGGTTGTACCGGCACACTTTGCCCACCAATCAGATCTTACCTGAGCATACCCAGCGCACTTTAGATAAATTGCAACAGGTGCATCCTCTGGATGCGTATACCGCTACGCTACGCCAGCGTTTTGAGCAACAACAAAAACAACAATACAGAGATTTTTTTGCTCAGGCTGAGGCTCATCCGCTGACCAGCGAACAACAACAGGCGGTGATTCGCTGTAATGATCGCAATCTGGTGCTGGCCGCCGCGGGCACCGGTAAAACCTCAGTTATGGTGGCCAGGGCGCTGTATCTGTTGCACAGCAGGCAGGCCCAGGCGCACGAAATTCTGATCCTGGCGTATAACAGTGCTGCTGCCACTGAATTACGCGAGCGACTGACTGAACGCGCGGCCGGCCTCGCTGCAAACGGTACTGTGGCAAACGCTCCTTCGGCAAAGGATCAAGGTACAGAGGCAACGTCTGGTGGCGTTTTGCCCCTCCCCACGGTGCTGACCTTCCACGCGTTGGGTCGCCAGATATTAAAGCATAGCGGGCATAGCCTGCAGCTATCGCCATTAAGCCAGGACCACGAGGCGCTGCAACGCTGGGTCACAGACTGGCTCAGACAACAGTTTGAACATAGTGGGTGTGTTACCAGCGAGATGATGCCGCTGGTGTGCCCATCTGAAACTGATAGTCATCCTACTGATTATCTCACCCTTAATGGCGAAAAGGCCGGCAACTATCCGCACTGGCTTATTGCTAACTGGCTGTGTATACATGGTATTGAGTATCAATACCGGCCTCACTATCCCGTAGCGCCGCCTGCCGACGAGACCCCGGACAGTTATCGGCCAACATTTTTTCTGGTCCGGGAAAATGTCTATTTGCTGTATATTGACCCTGAGACGTCTGAGCCGGGCATCGACTGGCAGCGCCAGGTGCATCATCAGCAGCAGACCAGGGCGCTGGAAGTCAGTCACCAACAGTGGCCTGAAGACCGGCTGGCCCGGGCTCTTGTCCATCAGATAGGGGCGGTAAGGTCATTAGAGCAAGGGCTATCAGCTGCCGATATTGTCACCCGGCTTAC